>ERZ1643246.1805-NODE-1805-length-22163-cov-18.450787_pt1 | contig 22163 bp, 20 predicted proteins | sample MGYA00579265_ERZ1643246 | MGnify/ENA primary metagenome ERZ1643246 (study PRJEB29033, sample SAMEA4952261) | chicken gut metagenome | biome: Broiler Chicken; feature: Gastrointestinal Tract; material: Caecum | place: Ireland | collected 2018 | study: Broiler...
AAACCCAGAGCTCATCAGAGCTCCGGTCTATTTTCGTGCTTTCAAGTTTCAGTTACAACATAAATTTAAGACACAGTTCTAATCTAGATTTACCAATTATTATTTTTAAACATTCTACTTTAAAAGTAGACAATAGGAATTGGGCTTATCAAGTTTCCAAACGAGGTACCTTGAAAATACATTTAACAAAGGGAAAACATACAATTGCTGTTTCTTACGCTCCCCCTACTATCTACTACTTTTTTACTGTTGTTAGTCTGTTAACTTGGATTACCTTATTATTACTATATATTTTCAAAAAGGGGAGTGTAAAATATTTTGTGTAAATTTCTAAATTAGATTGAAAAAGGGAAAGCCTTCCCCGTATAATTAAAGGCCATAATCCCCTTAAGGAAATAATAAAAGTGTTAGGCACTATTGCCTGTCAAGTATACAGTTTAAATAGAAAAATTATTTATGCGGCTTGAGCGCGGAACTTTTCTGCGCTCAAGCCGTTTTTTGATGCATAAGCTCGTTCGGTATTGAAATATTTAATGGCCTGCTGGATAGATTGTTCCAATTCTGCCATGCTTTTTGGACGAACCCGTTTAGCTAACCAAACCAGTTTGAAATCATTCCACCAACGCTCCATTGGTGAATTCTCCCATGGATGACCGGGGTGAGACATACTATGGATGCAGTTTTGCTCAGCTAAGTAATCATTGAAAGCCATTGAGCAGTAAGCTGCGCCACGATCCGTATGGATCATTGGCTGAGCGTCTGGTTCTACTTTGAAGGCACGCTTAAAGGCTTCGATCGCTGATGCGGCCGTTTCAGTAGCCGAAATGTTGTAGCTCAAAACATAGCGACCATATAGATCCATCACTACACGCACGCGCGCCTTCCTTACCTGCTCATTACCATACACAACTTCGGCAGTATCAGTCACCCAAACCTCATTCTTACTCTGACGATCAAATTGCTCATTAAGTAAGTTGTCATTGATGTATTCCTCGTGACGTTTAATTCGATTATGCTTCTTCTTACGGATATTTGCCTTGATCCCGTGATTTCGCATGCAGTTAGTAACCCGCTTTAAGCCGGCCTTGAAATCCAATTTATTTTCAAAAGCTAGTTGCGTCGTCATGCCTAAATAACCCAAGGTCCACTTATGCTTTTTTTCCAATTCCAAAATGGCTTTAAGTAATTCTGCTTGTTCATCATCATGGATATTGGCCTTTCGATGAATCCACTTGTAGTAAGCATCTCGAGTAATACCTGCGATCTCGCTTAAAGTGCTGATTGGCCACCCGTACTCTTCATTTAATTCTTTGATGGCTTGTTGTTTGAAGAACTTTTCGCCTCCCGATTGCGAATTTCTATTAATTTTTTTGCGAAAGCGACCTCCATCTCATTCCGTTTCACTTCGGCCTTCAATAGCCGATTCTCCGCTCTTAATTTATCTAATTCTGCCCACTCGGCTTTGGGCTTAGCCTTACCCCGCCGATCACGAAGTGATTGCGGGTCATTACCACTCTTACGATATTTCTGATACCAGCCATAGACTTGTTGGTAACTCACGTGATACTTATCTACAGCCCAACTGTAATTAACATCGTGCTTGATTAAGTCTTCAATAATCGATAATCGTTCTTCAAAAGTAGTTTTGCGTCCTGGCATAATTGAATCTCGCTTTCTCGGCGTATAAGCCTTCAGTTTTGATTCATTATACTGGATAATCCATTGTGATAATTGCCAATCCGATTTTAAACCATGCTTTAAAGCAAATTTTTCTAAGGTATCCGTTGAATGCTCAAATTCCACAACTAATTTGCGCTTAAACTCAACGGAATAAACTTTATTATGGTGAGCACTTTCAAGTCCTCTCATTCCCTGGTATTTGTACATTCTCTTCCATCTTCTGATGGTGTGTGTGTTGACGCAATATTCCTGAGCTAATCTTTCAATAGATTCTGTTTGAGCTTTCTTGGTACTGTGCCCTGTCAAGTTTACACATTAAATAATAAAAATTAGTTGGCCTTGCCAAAACGGTATTCCGCTGCGGTAAGGTCATTTCTCTTCGCTGAGATAAATTTTTCAGTGAAATAGGTAATTCCTTCTCTAACTTGTCCTTCTAGTTCTAATAATGTTTGTGCTTTAGGCAGGTGTGCGATCCAAATAGCCTTAAAATCTGCCCACCAATGTTCCATTACGGCATTGTCAGCCGGTGTCCCTGGTGCTGAATAACTGTGTTGGGCATCATTAACTACTAAATACTGATTAAATGCTTTGGAAGTATACGCCGCACCACGATCAGTATGAATTAACGGAGCTAGTGCTCCTTCCTTCATCCGTGCTTGCTCGAACACTTGAACTACTCCTTCAGCGGTTTCTGTAGGTGTAATTAACCAGCTTACTGGATATTGACCATATAAATCTAATACTACATGTAGACGAACTTTATTAAGCCGGATTCCGTAATTTAGTTCCGTCGTATCCGTAACCCAAACTTGGTTAGCTGCGGTTTGGTCAAATTGTCGGTTAAGAATATTTTCAGCTTCATAAGTTTGCTGGGTTTGAATACGTTTATGGGTTGGCTGACGATAGTCAGCTTTGATACTATGGTCTTTCATAATGCGAATGACTCGTTTCTTATTGACGGTATAAGGAATCTGATGACTTAACTTGATTAACCTAGTCATTTTGTCATAGCCAACGCTTTGCTTGTGTTCATTTTCTAACTGTTTAATCAATTGGAGAATCTCCGATTCTTCAATCTCATATTTAGTCGGTTCATGTTTCAGCCATTTATAGTAAGCCTGTCTAGTAATTCCAGCGACCTTGGTCAATTCACTAATAGAATAACCTTCATTGTTCATTTCTTGAATCGCTTGATATCGTCCGGTCGTTTCACCTCCCGATTGCGTATTTCGACTAATTTTTTTGCAAAAGCGATTTGCAGCTCCCGTTCACGGTCACGAGCTTCTAGCTCACGAACTCGTTTCCTTAGTCTTTCTAGTTCATTAGTGGGCTCTTTTCCTTTATTACGCCCACGGTTATCTTTTAGTACTTCCCAGTCGCTATTTACTCGGTACTTCCGTACCCAAGAATAAACTCGTTGGTAACTAATATCATACTTCTCTGCAGCCGCTTTATAGTTATTGTTATGTTCAATTGTCCATCGGACAATCTGCCTCTTTTCATCAAAGGTTACTTTTCGTCCCATTTTTCTGAGTAAGCACACTATAACCAACCGCATATAATTAAATTCCAAGTTCTCCTATACTTGAAGACATATTCAAGGAGGAGGACTTTTTTATGAAGCAAGATTTTGTCGAAGTTGATATACCGCGAACAAAGAAGCCGGTTGCTAAGCGCTCACGCTTGGCAGCTATCGTTTCACTGCACCAAGTAAAAATTAATGTCTACCAAGAAGCAGATCCCGCTTTGGTTAGTGAGATCATTAAAGCAGTAGCCGCTTATGCTGGTTAACTGGAGTGCTCCTCAGCACGTCTACATAGTTTGTGGCAAGACCGATCTGCGGAAGGGCATTGACGGTTTGGCTATGGTGATCGCAGAGAATTATGACTTGGAATTAGATAATGATTCGCTATTTCTATTTTGTGGCAATCGTAATGACCGCTTCAAAGGCTTATACTGGGACGGTGAAGGATTCGTCTTACTTTATAAACGCTTTGAAAATGGTGGATTACGATGGCCGCGACATCGAGAAGACGCAGTGGCATTAACCAAGAGTCAGATTAAGGCATTGTTAGAAGGTATCTCGCCACTGCCTCAGAAACGAATCAGGCCAGCTATTAAGGGACCAGGGTATTAACAAGTTCCTCTTTTATTTGCTTCCATTATCTGATAACCTAATGGTCATCAGATAATAGAGGAGGTGATTGGTAATGGCTGAGAAGATCACTTTAGAAGAAACTTTGCGTGAGAACAAAGAACTAAAGGCTAAGATCGCGGAACTGACCGAGATGGTAAACTATCTGCAAAAGCAACTTTTTGGAAAAAAAACTGAAAAATTAAGTGCTGGCCAGTTGGATCTGTTTGATGACAACGAACAGGAAACCGCGCCAACGAATGATTCAACAGTCGAAAAGTTGACCACTACCGTTACCGGTCATCAGAGAAAATGCAAATCAAAGGAATCACGTAAAGAATGGCTTGATTGCTTAGAACAAGTTGAAGAACTTCATCAGCTGAGTAAGCAAGAACTGACTTGTGATCAATGCGGTCAAATGATGACGGTTATCGGCAAACATGAACAGTATCGTGAAGTTAAACTGGTTCCTGCCCACCTGTGCTGCAAAATCGTATGTACTGAAACGGCTAGATGCGAACACTGTCAAGATTCGGAAACCGGCAATGATGTACTTGTTCAGGCAAAGACGCCACAGCCTTTGTTTCCACACAGTTACCTTTCAAGCTCGGTAATCGCCGAAGTACTTTTTGAAAAGTTTGGCCTGGCAGTACCGTTTACCCGCCAGACGCAGTATTGGGAGCGCCTCGAGCTTCCAATCACCAGTAAACATATGGCTCGTGGGGTAATTGAAGCTGGCGAAAGGTTTGGGCAAAAGATTTATGAACGTCTGCGTCAAGAAATCAAGGCAGCACCTGTGGTGCAGCTTGATGAGACGCCATTTCAAGTTCTGGATCTTGATCAATCACATGGCTACTTCTGGTCAGCCTGTTCTACGGAAGAATTCAGTCCACATCAAGTATCGTATTTCCACTATGCCCCTTCACGATCAGGAAAGGTTATTACAGAAATCTTAGGTGATGACTTTTCTGGCGGCATTATGTGTGATGGGTTTAGTGGATATTCTGATAATCGCTTACCAGAAGCGTATTGGGGGACCTGTCTGGTTCATATCAATCGCCAATTTAAGCGACTGCTTGATCCAAAGATTACCCGCTTTCAAGGGCAAAGTATTGCGAGTGACGCTGTGCGGATCCTTGCCAAAGTATTTCACATCGAAAAACGGTTGAAATATTCATCAGCAAGTGAGAAGGCAGCCCAAAGGCATCAGCATTTAAAAGCGGTGATTGATGATTTCTATCAGCTGATTGAAGAAGCCTTGACGAAATCGCCACTCAAACCGCTGCGCAATGCGATCAAAAATGCCCTCAAATTGAAGTGTCAAGGGCGGTATTAAATTGTCGCTTTTCGGCGGTTTAAAAATGTATGATTTGGGCGGTTTAAGAATTGACCGATGCCAAGCGATACGACTTTCCCTTGATCTTAATCACGTGTGAATGATATACAAGTCGGTCCAAAATCGCTTCTGCAGTTGCTGTACTATGGAGCACGGTTCCCCAGCTTGATAATGGCACATTGGTCGTTATGATCGTTGATTTGCGTTCATAACGGCCATTTATTAATTGGAATAATAGCTTGGCTTCATTGGCAGATATTGGTAAATAGCCTAGCTCATCAATAATCAGTAGGTCATACCTTTCATATCGACGCATTACACGCTCTAAATGTTGTTTCTCTTGAGCTGCTTTTAATCTAAGAATTAACTCATGGCAATTAATGAATAGGGTCCGTACACCTTGCTGGCATGCTTCGATGCCAAGGCCAATTGATAAGTGCGTTTTGCCTACACCAGGACTGCCAATAAAGATAATATTCTCTTGATTATCTAAAAATGACATAGTCGCAAACTCCGCTATTTGCTGTTGGTTAATTGAAGGTTGAAATTGGTAGTCAAAGTCGCTAAGCCGTTTGATAATCGGAAAACGAGCTCGTGTTATTCTTCTCTTTAGGCTTTCGTGCTGTTGGTAGGCAATTTCCTTATCTGTTAGTTTTAATAGTGCTTCACTAAAACTAATTTGGCCATCATTAACCTGTTGCCGATAATCCACAATCGATGCAGCCATATTATGTAAATTTAACTTCGTTAAATTGTCGATTAGTCTTTGATATTGATTCATTTCATTCCCCAATCTGATCGTAAATGCTGAGGTCATTAAGCATGTATTTGTCGATCTCTTCATCTGTTTTGTCTTCCATCAAATCACTCTTTAGAATGGCACGTTTATCACGTGGATCGTAATTAAACTGCCGATTTGTTAAATCGTGCTTTTGAATTTCAACACCTTGATAGAAAATATGAATGGCTTTACCATCAGTAGTTGGCTTGATTTCAACCTCTTTTCCGATATAATTGGGGGAAACAGAGTATTGATGGTTTTGAAACCTAATCATTGAATCTCGAGATACTTTTCTAGTTTGGTCGCTGTTGAAGTATCTCACGAGATCGTGGTTGAGAGACCTGAAATGCTCTTTTTCTTTTGCCCATAATTCAATTGGTTTCTGATTGTTACTTTGTGACTTCTCATGATTAAGCCGGTTGGCTAATCGATTAACGATATCATTCAAATCATTGATGGTACTAAATTCTCCATCATAAGGTTTTAACCGATTCATTGTCCTTGCCAATGCTTCAACACAACCTTTGGTCTGTGGCCTAAATGGTCGACAGGCGATCGGATGAAAGCCAGCGTCATGGCTAAACGATAGAAAGCGCTCATTGAATCTATGTTGGTGGAAATCATTTAATTTGTGGTCAACGACAGTTGACATATTGTCAAACCAAATTTCCTTAGGTAGACCTCCAGTAGCCTTAAAAGCTTCAAATAAGCATTTGAACAGGGTATCTTGCTTTTGATCTAGCGTTAGTTTCAAAAACTTAAATTTGGAGTAAGGCAGAACATACAAGAAAATACTAAAGGTATGTGGTACACCATTTCGATCGGTCATGGTGATCTTTTCTTTCCAGTCAACTTGGGCACTTAACCCGATTGTATGTTCAACCCTAATCGTTGCTTTCTTAGTTTGAGTTTTACGAAAGTTGCGACAATAGTCTTTAACGATTGTATATTTACCGGTAAAGCCTTTTTCAACGATAAAGTCAAAAATCGCCCTAGCAGAGCATCCTGCTGTGTATTTGTCCTCGATGATGTCTTGATAGCCATCTAATTTACTATGGCGCTTTGACTGCTTTCTAACTGTTGCCTCACCATTTATTGCCCGTAAATATGCGGCTTTTACCGTTCGTGGGTCAACACCATATTGTCGTGCAATGGCAGAGTAGTTAGGCTTTATGTTTTCTCTCACGAAATATCTCATCCTTTCGTAAACGTCTTTTCGCATACTCATCACTCCTCAAAAGATTGATAAAGTGAGTATACAAAAAATGCAGGAAAAACGACAATTTCAACCCGCCGATTTCCTACATTTTAGAACCGCCCTCTACAGAAGAAGCGGGTTTACCAGATGTTCAGGCATGGAGAGCTGCCATTGCATAATAATTACAATGAGCAACTGATTCGTCCCACCACGCTGGTCAGAAAGAACAGTCTGTTTGCGAAGTCCACGGCTGGGGCCAAAGCCAATGCGATCTGGTATAGCATCGTGCAAACCGCAAAACTAAATCATTTGGATGTCTTTAAATATTTAGAGACCCTGCTTAGCGCCTTTACAAAACGCGAAACGCCAGAAATAGAGGCTTATTTGCCATGGGCTCGTGAAATTCAAGAAAGCTGCAAAGCCTAATTGATAAATGAACAGCGGTCGACCACGCAGAAATGCGCCGGTCGACCGCTGCTTTTTTATTCTTTAATTTTTGAAATTGCCTACTGCTTGGCAGGCAACACGGTTCAATATGGTGTGCTTACAAAGATTCTAGCTGGGCTCTAGCAACCAAATTAGTTAGACATTAAATTCTCGTACATACCGCTTTTACTACAAAGTAGTGAAAAATCCCTTGAAGCCTGTCTAATTAACAAACATTATCAAAATGTTTAGTGGTATTTCCAATTATTTGGCAATACCACTAAACACCGGTTCAATCTTGTGATTACCCAAATCAGTACTGATGTAATGTTTTCCCTTTCATCCATTTATAGACAAGCTTCTACCACAAGTATTATAAATACTAACTTAGCATTAAATACTTGCTACTACATTTTTTATATATAGCCCCTCCTAAAAAAGGAATACAACTTATTACAAATAGTATTATAGATAATAATGCAATAGGAGCATAAATTCTTGGATTTTGGGTCTTAACGGTAACCATGTCTCCTGCCTTTAATTCTTGCCCTGGTTTAATTTGAATATATCCATTACTATCTTGATATTTTATAATTTTATTATTTAATTTCACTGAATAATCTACGGTCCGATATCCATAAAGCGGTAAACGGACATATCTGCCATCTAAATTATCCATAATTTTCATCTTTATTCCATTATTAATTGGTTGCTTTTTAACTCTTACAACTTTGTGATTTTCGTTAGAAATGCTAGGCTTAAATGCTAGACTTTGTGTAGTCTTGGTTGTATTAATTCCTGATCCTTTAGGGCTTGCCTCCAATGGTGCATAGTCACGAATTAACCAAAGTCGATGCAATTCGTTGTTTTTTGTTAGATTTCGTCCCTGAAATTTTTTCATTAACTTTTCATTTAACCTAACATTACTACCATCAACATTCTGCATAAATTTTATATCAGTTGTTTTAATGCTTTGTATACTAGCAAAAATTGCAATTATTGCTAGTATACATAAAAATCGATATGACGTTTGCTTAAAACACTTAGGTTTAAATTCTTTTAGGTAGACAATAATTGGAATAATACTTAACCAAATAGCAAATCGCCAAGCGGCAACTTGAAGGTTATTTATTAAAGGAATCTTATCAAAAATCACCCATGGAAAAATGTCTGAAGAAATAAAGATTAAAAAGGTTTCAATTCCAATTAGTTTAAAAATTGCAGGATTTTTACTATGGACTAACGTAATTGACAACAAAACTATTGCCACTAATGGAACCGCATACCTTGCGGTCGCACTCCATGAAGATTGATAAAATAAATCTACAAAATTTAAACCATCAACAATTCCTTGATGATAAGGAGGTGATACTTTAGATTTCGTTATCCAAAAATATCGTATAAAAATTGGTAATGTATATATGATCGTTAAAAGTCCCGAACATATTAGGTTTAAAATTACATAACGATTACTTTTGAATTCGATTAACCATCGATACAAAACAATAAAGGTTATAATTATAGCCAATACAATTGCACTTAGTAAATGCGAATATAGAACAATGCTAAACAATAAGGCTAATTTTAATATCAGCCACCAGTGCATTCGATGAGTTTCAAAAAGCTCTTGTAACGTAAAAAAAAGCGGAAAAGAGAAAATATAAATAATACCTGTTCCTACTTGAAATTCATTAACAGCTAAATATAAAGAATACCCAGATAATGTATAAATTATTGATGCGAATAATGCTACATCAATACTAACTTCATGATGTCTTAAACTTATATATGTTACTAACCAAGTTAAAAACAGAATGATGATTCTTAATGCAACTAACTGATCCTTAAACGATAGCGGTAGGGTTAATAATACAAAAGGCCATAAACTAATATCTGGATACATTGCATTAACAGCTTGTCCTAAACCAAAATAGCTCTGATAATTAAGCCAATTTGGTAATTCATGATGTAAAAAAGCATACCTAATTTCATAAACTCTACTGGCATGAAAAAAAGTATCGCTAAAGTTAAATGTACCAATCTTTATTTGCTTATAAAACCACCAAATCCAAAATAATATAAAAAGAATTGTTACTTCAAAAGTAATAACTCTTTGCCTATTCTTTATAAACCTATTAACCATTTATCTACTTTCTTTTGTCTTATATAAATACATAATTACTATATTAAATCATATACTCTAATATTCTAAGAGTGCAAAATATCGTTATTTTCTTGCAAAAATCTATATTCGTTCATCCAGAAGTTTAATTAATCCGTTTGATATGGGTCTTTCAACTTTTCTCCCCCACCAATAATCGCCTTGAATAATTTTACTAAAATCATCCTCATCTAAAATTGCTGGGCGACTTCCATGCTTTTCTATCATTTCAATAAAATGATGAATATTTTTATCTATTCTATCTTTAAACTTTGAATTGACTAAGATAGTTTGAAGCCATATTTCATCTGAACAAAAACTAGTTCTAAAAATTTTCTCAAGTTCTTTGTGAGTATCATAATAGTTAATTGCATACTCTAGAGCATCTCTAGGAACATCTACCCATTCTTGACCGGCATATATATTTTCAGCTTTCCAACCATACTTTTTTAGTTTATTTATACGCAAGACAGTTTGTACCATCAATAACAAACGATGATATATTTTCCCAAAAAATGTTCGACGGTTAATGTTATCGTAGTTGAAATAATATTTCACCCACCAAATTTCTGGTTCACCCGTCTTCTTTACATCAACTGCTCGCCAATAATTCATATAAATTTTATCTGTATTCTGAAAAAAGCTATAAATTTTTTCAGGTGACTGCATGGGCCAGTCCTGTCCAGAAAGCAAATGAAAGTAATTTATCTTTTTATTCATTAGAGCTTTTTTCATTAACAAAATGGTTGCTCTAACGATACTATAACTTCCCCATTTAACATTATATTTGGAATAATATTTTACACCATTTTTTCCTAGCTCAGTTCGTTGTCGAGAGGTTAATTCAACTTTCTTATCAAAATGAATATATATTTCAAAGTAAGGTTTTAAGCGTTCGCATAATTCAACCACTTGATCGATATTCTTATGAGCTAAAATTAAAACTGCTTGCATATTTAATCACCATTTAGCAAAGTTTATAGTAAATATTTTTTAGTACTGATCAAAAACGCAATTATCATCCCTGCCAAAAGTCCTAAAGCAACTCCAACTAACGTATATTTCTTGACAGAACTATGTTTTTGAACCCTTACATCTTCTTTAGTGGCTTTTGTATAAGCATACACTCTTCCTAAACCTGGTTGAATTTTAGGTAATTCACTTTTAGCTGCTTGTACTGTATTATTAACTAATTTTAAAGATTCAATAGGACTAGCAGATGTAGCTTTTACATTAATAACCAATGAGTTTGGTTCAGAATCAGCAGTAATATCCTCCTCAAATTCTTTTTTGGAATACTTATGTTGATCTTTCTTAGACAAGTTCTTATATGCTTGATCTGCAACTTGCTTACCCTCAACAATATCTGCATATGTTGGTACCATCATTAGATCAGTCTTTACTTGTTTATCATCATCTTTGCCATGACTAATAATCAAGCTTCGTTCTGCAGTATAAAGCGTAGTTTCCTTATGTTTTGCATAAACAAAGAAAACTCCTCCTCCAATAATCCCCAGAATTACTATCAAAACAATGTTTTTCATTACAATTAAAGAAATATCCTTCATACTGTAGCTTTTGTTATTCATTATTAAATTTTCCTTTCACTCTATGATTTATAGGTTTACAACTAGTAAGCAATGCTAGTAAAAAAGGGTTATAGGATAATTCTAATAGATGCTGTTCGACCATACAGCTTATTACAACAATTAACATAACTGTTGGTAAAACAAAATTTTTATTTAAGGTCGCTTTTATTGAAATGGTCATAATTATACCAATTACGATTAATAACATTAGCAGACCATAAATCATTAATAGGCGCATATATGATGAATCGATAAAGAAATATCCTTGATTCGAGTGATGGAAAATCCTCAAACCTGAATTGCCACCCAAACCATGTTCAATAACTTTTTGACCTAATAAGGGAATCTTATAGTTGTAAAAAGCCAAACTACCATAAGAAAGCCTCCCTGAAAGAAGGTGATTAATCTTTGTGTAAATATGATTTTCACCATCATAAAAATAGGTAGCGATTATTGCTAAAAAAGACAGAATAGGGGCTGCCATCCAATACATAGAAACAAACAATCTTGAAATTCCATCTGGATGATTTGATGCTCTTTTAGCAATTATTAATACTCCAATCATTATTAAAATACATAAAACACTTAATCTAGCATTCGTGATTTTCATTAAAACAACGTCAATTAAAAAATATGAAAAGTAATATTTCCAATTAAGTCTTTCAAAGTTCAAAAATGCATGGGCCAATAATAAGTACAATACTCTTGCAGCCAAATCAGTTGGATAAACAATCCCAAGTGAATATCTAATTGCACGTCCCTTAACTACGAAAATCAAATTTTTAATAACACCTAGTAATGAACTAGTAACTACGACTGCAAAAATAATTAGCGTAACATTATAGTAGTATTTAACAACTTCTCTAAATGATACGCCTTTCCCACTAAGTATAAATACCATCATTACAATAATTAAATTTGACTTTGACTTCAACCATGAAATCATTGCCAATATTAAAATCAAGAAAATTATTCCTCTTTGAATAGAAGAATAATCATCAAGAAAAATAATTTTTAATATTAATAATCCAACTACTAAATAGGAAACCAAATTAAACGGACGACTACCCAAGTACGCATGGAAAGTCGAATTTTGTAGGAAAGCAAAAAAAAGATAGAGAACAAGTGAAAAAATATATACTTGTTGACCAGTAATTTTAGTTATCCAAATTTTTTGAAACTTTTCTTTCAACATACGTCTCCATTCTAATAATTAGGATCTACCCTTTTTCCCATTCGATTGTTCATTCCATCATGATATGCTTTAAATAACAATGGAAGATTATCCTTTGCATATCCGTCTAAAATAGATTTAACCATTTTATGAATAAGTAATAATCGAGGACTTATATTTCTAACTGCCCAATTTTTCCCGTAACGACGATCAAAAATTATATTGTTACGTAACATATAGTATGTTCGCCATGTATAACGATCTCTTTTAGAAGTTATTGATTTTTTATTTTTTTTAGCTAGTTGCCGATGCAAAACTGCATTAGTAACATAAACTATTTTAGAATATTTTTGAAGACGTTGAGCATAATCAGAGTCATCATATTCTAAGAAAAAACCATCATCAGGTATTCCAACTTTTCGAACTGTGTCCATATCTATTAAAGGGCCTTCAAATGCCATGTCTACGACATAGTAATAATCCTTAGTTAAAGGTTTAGGATAGAATTCTTTTCTTGAATATGGCGTATACTTCAAGAAGTTGTTAAAATCTAAAGCTTTAACAACTGAGTCCTCATAATTACTATCACTACGACTTGGGATTGCTACTTTAACATTTAAATCATGCATTTTTTGCAATAATAGTTCCAAGCAATTATTTTCTGGCAATACATCATCATCCATTATCCATAAATAATCAGAATCAAATTTAGACGCCATTTTAATTGCGTTAGCAAATCCACCTGAACCACCTAAATTTTTTTCACTGCGAAATGAAATCATCCGATTAGAACTAATATTATTTTTAACTTCATCTGAAGAGCTTAGTATTTTAAAACCATGATTTTCCAAATACTTTGATGTTCCATCCGTACTGTTATTATCAAAAACAAAAATTTTAGAAATTTCTTTTGTCTGGCTATTTAAAGCAGTCAGCACCCTTTTCAGACATTCTAAACGATTATACGTGACTAAGACCGCGCATACTTTTTCCAAAATTCTCTTCCTTTTCAAAATATAATATTATTCAGCTATGATCCTGCAATTTTAGCTTTCTCCATAGGAACCCAAATGTCCTTGGAAAAAACCAATTAATCCAGTAGATAAGTTTATCACGTTTTGGCAAAACAGTGTTTTTCATAAAGTCTGGTCGATACTTTAGTGCTAACTCACGAAGCATCCCATAAGTATCCTTATCTACTTTCTTTCTATTTGGAGCTGCTTCAATAGCTCTTAATTGCGTGACAGCTATCCAACAAATTCTTGCATTAACTTCTTGATGATAATCGCTATAATTCATTGGAACTACTTCGTTAAGTCTATCGAAAGTTGAAAGTGCATTTAACCCATTTCCTGTATATTGTGCACCTATTTGATTAGAATGCAACTGACTATTTTCATACCGTATATAATGGTATACCGGCGTAGGGTCATAACTAATCTTTTGGCAATACATAAGATATTCAATACAAAATAATAAATCTTCCGATATTCTAAGATTTTTATCAAACCTTAACCCGTGTTCTTTGATAATAGAAAACTTAAATAATTTATTAACCAAGTATCCTTCAAAACCATAGCTTATCAATATATCATGAAGTGCTTGTTTTCTATTTAAAATGGTGTTTGAACCTGTTCCAATCATTAAAGTTGTACCATTCGGCAACTCCTTTCGATAACCGCAAATTGCCAGATCAATATTATTCTTTTGGTACTGACTCAGCAATACCTTTAAATAGTTTGAATCAACATAATCATCTGAATCTACAAAAGTAACATATTCCGAATCAACTAGGTCTAAACCCTGGTTTCTTGTTTCAGAAGCGCCACTATTCCCTTTATTAATTAATTGAACATAGTGATTATCTTTATATTTTTGTAAAACATCCCAAGTAGTATCGGTAGAGCCATCATTAAAAATTAAGATTTTATAGTCTACTTCAATATCTTGTTCCAATAAACTATTTACACATCGTTCAATTGTTTTAGCTGCATTATAGGCACTAATTATAATAGTTATACTTGACATTTAGTTCTCCCTAATTAACGATTTGCCAATAACTTTTTAGCCTGCTTAATTATTGGTGCTCTAAGGATAAACAGACAAGCAATATAGATTACTGCACCAATGATCACTTGAATTATCAAATTAACAATATTCATGGTCATCATTTGATCTAAACGTAAAACGACTAAATACATCAAAAAGCCACTTAATAAATAGCGCCAAAATGCTGCAAACAGTTTTCTACGCTTAATTGTTGTTCGAATACAATACAATTGAACAGCTGTAACCGCAAATTCAGAAATTACTGTTGCAAGCGAAGCTCCCTCAGCACCATACGCCTCTATCAAAAATAAATTGGTAACTATGTTAACAACGGCCCCTACTGTAACCGACATCGTATACTCATGAACTCTATTAATGGGCATCAAATATTGCATACCGATAACGTTACTCCAAGCTATAAAAAGAATAATTGGAGCTTCAAGAAAAATTAAATGCCCCGTCTGAAAGTATTCATTTCCTAAAAACCAAGGAGCAAACTTGGCTGAAATTGCCATTAATCCAAACATCATTGGTACTGACATCGATGTAACAAAATCAAACGAATTGTAGAGACTCTTACGAACTTCTTTTACATCTCCATTCGCAAATTTATTAGCCACATGTGGCAACATAACTGTTCCCGTTGCTGTTACTACTGATAACACTAACTTGACAATCTTGTCACCATAATCAAACTGGCCTAGGGCATCTTGAGTGGCCATATGTCCAAGCATTAAACGATTAACTACTAAATATACCTGTGTTGTAATTGTTGGAATGAATAGTAGCAATGATGGATACAAATGGCGAAATGGATGCCATTCTTTTATTGCTACCCATTCAATACTTCCTTTTAAATATGGCCATAAAGTTAAATTACCACCAACTTGAGCAAGTCCCAATAATAGGATATATTTCCAAAGATCCCCAGGTTCTTTGACTAAGGCAAAAATTAAACCAATTGATATCAGTTTTACGATAGTATTCCGTGTAACCGTCTTTTTAAAATCTTCCATTCCCATGAAATACCATGAGACATCTAATCCTGTTGCTACAATCCATAATGATTGTAGCAAGAAGTATTTTCGGAATGTTGTACTAAACAAGAAGATAGCCAACAAGAAGGCAAAGAATGCCATAGTTGATGTAATCAATTGCATGAACTCAATGCCCCAAAAGATTCTGGAACGTTCATGTTTATCATCACGGTGGTAAGCAACCTCTCGATTACCATATAAAGTAATCCCTAATTGACCAATTAAATAAAAAAAGGTTACCCAACTATTCGTGTATGAATTGATACCGCTGCCATGCGCTCCTAAGACCCGCGATACATATGGGGTTGTGATTAAAGGAGCTAACATTAACAGAATTTGGTAGCCCGCATTATACAGATAGTTTTTGATAACCTTCATGATCTACTTGTCAAACTCCTCAGCCACGGTCGTTAAGGCCGCCTTGATTACTTGATCCATGTTGTAGTACTTGTACTGACCCAGACGACCACCAAAAATAACGTTTGGCGCCTTTTGTCCGGCTAATTCCGTGTATTGTTGGTAAAGGCCGTTGTTGCGCTTATTGTTGACTGGATAGTATGGCTCATCGCCTCGTTTCCAGTCAGTTGGGTATTCACGCGTAATAATGGTCTTGCCTTCATCGCCCTTGCCGAATTCAAAGTGCTTGTGCTCAATAATCCGCGTGTACGGCGTTTCAGCATCGGTGTAATTAACCACGGCATTACCTTGGTAGTTGTCTTCGTCAAGCTCTTCAGTCTCAAAGTGTAAGCTGCGGTATTCCAACTCACCCAATTCATAGTTGAAGAATTGATCGATCATCCCAGTAAAGACGATCTTAGGGAAGTTTGCCAGATATTCATCTTGTTGATCAAAGAAGTCAACCCCCAGCTCAACATCGATCAAATCGCTGGCCAGCATCTTTTCAACGATCTGCGTGTAGCCGCCCATTGGAATGCCCTGGTACAGATCATTGAAGTAATTGTTGTCATAAGTCAATCGAACTGGCAGACGCCGAATGATAAAGGCCGGCAGCTCAGTTGCCTTTTGCCCCCACTGCTTTTCGGTGTAGCCCTTAATCAGCTTTTCATAGATATCGCGACCAATCAGAGAAATAGCCTGTTCTTCTAGGTTCTGAGGCTCTTTGCCATCCATTTCAGCTCGCTGCTCATTGATCTTAGCCATTGCTTCTTTAGGCGTTCGAACGCCCCACATCTTATTAAAGGTGTTCATGTTGAATGGCAGGTTGTACATTTCCCCTTTGTAGTTGGCTACTGGAGAATTCGTGTAGCGGTTGAATTCCGCAAACTGATTAACGTATTCCCAGATTGCCTTATCCGAAGTATGGAAAATGTGGGCACCATATTCATGTACCTGGATGCCATCAACTTTCTTAGTGTAGATGTTACCAGCAATATGGCTGCGCTTTTCAATTACCTTAACGTGCTTGCCACGCTTAGCTGCTTCGTAGGCAAAAGTGGCTCCAAATAAGCCGGCGCCTACTACTAAATAATCATAATTGCTCATATTTTTCCTCTTTAAATTTACTATTAAAAGCTCATATTAAGATTAAGAGCTCTTTTATTTAAACTCAACATAGTATAAACATTTATTTGTACTTTTAAAAGGACAGATAAATACTTTAAGGACAGATAAATACTTTTAAGATTAATTAATCTTGAACACTTCATTAAAATGTTTTCCCCAAGCATCCCAACTGATATTTTTGATATACAGTTCTTTAGCACCCTTGCTATATTTTTCTAATTTTTTTTCTTTAACCCATTTCTCAATCACATCAGCATAATCTTTACCATTTGCTGATAGTGGCAATCGTTCACCATTGACATCATTCAATACATAAGTTCCAATACCACCAGTATCAGTTGTAATAACTGGAATGCCATAAGCTGCTGCCTCACTAAAAACAATAGCCGAACATTCTGCCCTGGTAGGAAGAATTAATAAGTTAGCTTGTTGCCAAGTCTCTAAATATTTTTTTAAATCTTCTGGATTATTCTTATTTAAAAAACCTTTATTTTTAATAAAAGCTTTGTTTTTTAAATTATTAGGCAAAGCATCAATACCACATATTAAAAGTTCAGAATTTATGCCTCGCTTATTTAATGATTCAACTGAATCAACAGCAATCTGTCCTCCCTTACGAACCCAGTCAACGCCTGAAAACATTATTTTTAAAACTTGACCGTCATACTGAGAAGGTTGAACTATTTTATCATCATCAAGCGCTGCTCCGAATGGAAAAACACTAACTTTTTTCGATTCAGCATGATAATCGTTAATAACTGAGTCGGCTGCCCATTGTGATGACAACCAAACATAACTTGCATTACTAATTGCTTTTTGCTCAATAGCTATTGCTTCTTTTACTGCTCTATTTGAAAAGCCAAACCAATAATATCCAATCATCAAAGGTACAGTGCCATCGGTATAATAAATAATTGGTGTAGATGTATTCAATCCTGCAACTATATCAACTTGACCAGGAACAAAAAGAAGATCATATTTTGATAAATCTTGCTTAATTGATCTAACTCGAAGCTTACTTGCAAGTCTAGAATGCGTATATGATCCATGTCCATATACTAAACGGTAGGCTTTAGAACAAAGTTTATCCATAAGTGAACCATTACTATAGCTTACCCACTCAACTTGATGACCTGCCTTCTCCAATGCTTTTCGAGTATTGAAATACGTTCCGGACCAAGCTTTTCTATCCTTAAAAGGATTCGTAGGTGATAAGTAGCCAATTAACATTTAAAATACCTCAATTTTAAGCGTTGTCGTGTCTTGTCATTTAATTCATAAAAATATAGCTAATAATTAATTTTACCAAAAGTTCCTATACTTAACAAAAAGTCATTAACATTTTAATACTTTATGGAACAATCTTTTTTAATAGGGGAATTTTTCTGAAAAATATTGTTACTATTGCGCTAACTAGAAAAATAATAATTGGGTACATTACTACCTTTAGCATAAAATTCCAATTTTCAGTTACTACAATTAAGTGTGGTAATAACTTTGCTACAAAGAATGGATGAATTAAATAAACCCCAAATGTTAGTTTAGATAATTTCGGTAACCATTGATACCAATTTTTTTCAACAAAGAATTTTTCTCGATTTTTAAAGAACAAGAATAGCGCAACCATCACACAAAACGATGGAAAATTACTAATATCATAAAAAGTTTTAACCAGATAGTCAAAAGCATAGCTAAAATTAGCTAGATTATGTGGCATAAAGAATGTGCCATAGATTGTCGCAAAAATTTCAAATGCCAACATAATAATTCCCAATGTGTATATCTGCTTTGTCAACTTGTCAGAAATCTCAACGTGAACAATATACCATCCGGCAATAAAATATTCTAAATAACTACCTATCACCGGTAAGCTACCAGTAATCATACTATTAACTTTTGCCATCTGAAACATCATAGGCAAAATAGTATTAAATATAATTGTCAGCATTAAAACATATCTAACAGTTTGGATATGTTCCTTGTTAACAATCAGCGATAAAAATGGAACACATAAGTAAAAACCTATAATGTTATAAAAAAACCAATATGGTCCAACTATTGAGCCCCCGATAAATCCTTTTATTAATCTAGGTAGCCATAATAAGTTAAGGGGAGCTTTTGTAATAAAAATAAATCCTAATATACTCCAAATAATAAACGGAATTACTACCTTATTAATCCTTTTTTTGGCAAAGGTCTTAGTATCATATCGTTCACGATAATTCAGTACATTAGCACCGGATTGCATAAAAAAAACCGGAACTGCAAACGAAAATAGAATATTAATTAAAGCAATTATTACAGAAGAACTATGAATAGCGCGTAAATCAATATTCTCATTTCCTGGCGCAGCAGATGTATGCAACACTACAACTGCAAAGCAAGAAATAATTGCTAAAAAATCCATGTAATAGTATCTTTTTCTTTTAATCATATCAAACCTCTTTAAAACAAGATAAATGCCGATACCATCATAATATGAAATCTATGTTTGATAAACGCTAATTTCATATACAAGATGATATCGACATTTAATTTTAAAACTATTAATTAATATTAGCTACTCTTACTCTATTTTAACGACGGTATACATAGTAGTATGGGTAGTTGTCTTCGCCCCAGTACCAGAAGTAAGGGAAGTTTTGAACCGCCGTCCCCTTTTCACCCTCTGTCCAATAACAAGTTGATACCATCGTTCCATTTTGACCAGAACCGCTAATAACACCAGTATGACCGGCACCACCTGCGCTACGTCCACGCTGGCCCCAAATAATAACATCACCGACCACTGGTGAGGTGTAGCCATTGTTTTCATAAGCTAAGTGATAGCCATTCCCTAACAGATAGCTATGCAGCATTTCAGTGTTGTACAGCAACGAGTATCGCCAAGCACCCGCCTCATACAATGCTTGAGTCAATGATCCGGAACAATCAGCGGTCCCATCGGCACCATTTCGTGAGCCATCCATCGAATAAGTCAATTTATCCATTCGATTAAAGAACCATTCCAAAAGTTTAGCCGTCCATTGATCTTTGACTTGTGCTCCAGTGATATAGTCAAAATAGTATTCTTGTCCATTAATCCATTGAGCACCAACATACATGTTTCCATTTTGTGGGTTAAAGTAGTAAGTACTACCATTAATATTTTGCCAATTATAGACCATATGACCTTGAGCATTATAGTAAACTGTACGTCCATCATTCAACTTGATAAAGCTAGAGACTGCTTCATTACCGTCGCTTGAATTAAAGTAATACCAGTAATTTCCAATCTCTTTTTCACCATAAGACATGTGGCCCTTTTCATCATAGTAAGCAATTCGCCCATCATCTAATTTAACAAAACTGGAAACTGCTTCACTTCCATTCTGTTTATCAAAGTAGTACCAGACACCATTAATTTCCTTTTCACCATGTACCATTTGAGCAGTGTCAAGATCATAGTAGACTTCGCGATATCCTCCATGATTATTATCTATTAATTTTTTCCAACCAGTTACTATTTTGCCATTCTGAACAGCATAATAGTACCATTTGCCATTAATTTCGTTCTCACCATCATTAAGAATGATATTCCCATCTTCATCAGTATTTACCGGAGATTGAAGTTCAATACTTAATGAACCATCTATCGCACCATAATATTGTAAACGCCCTGTAGCAATATTATATACGACACCCTTTTCCTGAGCTCCTGATTGTACATTGAAATAATATTTCAAATTTTTAAGAGTCTGTTCACCATAGAGTATCCCCTTACTTTTACTGATATCGTGAAAATCAATATCATAATACACTCTTCGACCATCAGGCAAAGTGGTGAATCCATCTGCAACATTACCAGTGTTTTCACTGAAATAGAACCATTTATTATCAATTTTCTTTTCACCGTGCTGCATTTGGCCTTGGTCATTATAATAAACCGTCTTGCCACTCGCTATCTTTGTAAAGCCAGTGCTTGCCGACCCATCACTCGTAAAGTTGTACCAATTATTATTAATCTGTGCTTCTTTGCCGGCATACATCTCGCCACTCCACGGATTAAAGTAGTAGATCTTGCCGTTGATCGTCTGCAGCCCATACTGCATCTGGCCTTGAGCGTTATAGTAGACTGTCTTGCCGCTTGCCAATTTCGTAAAACCGGTGCTTGCCGACCCATCACTCGTAAAGTTGTACCACTTGTCATTAATCTGTGCTTCTTTGCCGGCATACACCTCGCCACTCCATGGATTAAAATAGTAGATCTTGCTATTGATCGTCTGCAACCCATACTGCATCTGGCCTTGAGCGTTATAGTAGACTGTCTTGCCACTCGCTAACTTTGTAAAGCCGGTGCTTGCCGAGCCGTCACTCGTAAAGTTGTACCACTTGCCGTTGATCTGCGCTTCTCGACCTACATACATCTCACCACTCCATGGATTAAAGTAGTAGATCTTGCCATTGATCGTCTGCAAACCGTACTGCATTTGACCTTGCTCGTTATAGTAGACTGTCTTGCCACTCGCCAGCTTCGTAAAGCCGATGCTTGCCAAACCGTCACCCGTAAAGTTGTACCACTTGTCATTGACCTGCGCTTCTTTGCCGGCATACATCTCGCCACTCCACGGATTAAAGTAGTAGATCTTGCCGTTGATCGTCTGCAGCCCATACTGCATCTGGCCTTGAGCGTTATAGTAGACTGTCTTGCCACTCGCCAATTTCGTAAAGCCGGTGCTTGCCGACCCATCACTCGTAAAGTTGTACCACTTGCCGTTGATCTGCGCTTCTCGACCTACATACATCTCACCACTCCATGGATTAAAGTAGTAGATCTTGCCATTGATCGTCTGCAACCCATACTGCATCTGGCCTTGAGCGTTATAGTAGACTGTCTTGCCACTCGCCAATTTCGTAAAGCCGGTGCTTGCCGACCCATCACTCGTAAAGTTGTACCAATTATTATTAATTTCTAGTTCCTTATTGGTACACATTTCACCATTTTCGGTATTGAAATAGTAAAATTTTCCGTTGATTATTTGGCACTATGCCCTGTCAAGGTAACACACGAAAAAATAAAAATTTAGTTTAGGCA
>ERZ1643246.1806-NODE-1806-length-22160-cov-10.173626_pt1 | contig 22160 bp, 28 predicted proteins | sample MGYA00579265_ERZ1643246 | MGnify/ENA primary metagenome ERZ1643246 (study PRJEB29033, sample SAMEA4952261) | chicken gut metagenome | biome: Broiler Chicken; feature: Gastrointestinal Tract; material: Caecum | place: Ireland | collected 2018 | study: Broiler...
CGCATCGCGTCCGTTTTGCTCCGCAAAACCGTCTGTTTGAGCCCGCTGATTGCAAATATCTGGAAGAAGAAAAAAGGTCGTATTTGGAAGATGAGGGTTTACGGGATTGTGTAACTATGGGGGTAATTTGTAAGGTTAAACTAAATGACAAGGATTGGGAAGCTGTGGATAAATATTATTTTGACAATGAGCTTAGACTGGTAGCTTTACTGCCAAGGTCATGTGTTCCGGGACTGCTCCCAGGCAAAAGGTTCTGTGATCCATATCCCTGGTGCGACTATGCATTTTATATCCCAGTACCCTTTAAAGCCGGAGATATAGTAAAGGTGGAATCTCCGTTTGATAGAACCTATTATGGCGTGTTTTCCCATGAGTGGAAAAAGCCAGTGCGAAAAGAACTAGAAAGTTTTACAATGTCCCTGGATATGTACGATCAGGATACAAAAAAATTTTGGTTTACGGATGATACCTGCATTTTAGATTTGGAGTATTGCTCGGACGAAGAATTGCCTGAGAAGGAAAATGTCCTGAAGGGATTGAGTGATATCAGATATGGAAAAGCAGATTTTTTTATGCTGCTATATCATTATGATAATCTGAATGAATTTTTTAGAACCTATCAGAGATACTTGTAAGCTGACCGGGAACTGTGGAAACAGTTCCCGGCTTTTTTTAACGTGAAAGGAAAAACAGAGAATGATAAGAGAAAATTACATTCCTATAGTAAAACTGAAGATGGTAAAAGAAAAGACGTTGCCGTATGGAGGAGCGAGACTGAATAATGCAAAGAAGGTGGCGTCAGTTGCTAATCTGGTATTAGCGGGAGCGGATAGGGAGTACCTGTTAGTGATCTCCGTAAATACAAAAAATCAACCCATTGCTCTGGAAATTGTTTCTATAGGCAGTGTAGACACTGCATTTGCAGTACCCAGAGAAGTATTTAAACATGCCGTATTATCGAATGCTGCAGGAATTCTTCTGGTGCATAACCACCCTTCCGGGGACTGTAAGCCGAGTAAGGAAGATATGCACATTACAGAAAGAATGGAAAGGGCAGGGGAGATTCTGGGGATACCGGTGATCGACCATGTGGTGCTTGGGGAGGGGGAATTCTACAGTTTTAAAGAACGGGAAAGATATAGGGAGGAAATCCAGTGAAGAACATAGATGATGAAATAATCAGAATGATGAAATGCTACCTGCCAAAGGATAAAATTCATGAATTTGAGACACAGTGGGAAAAGCTAAAAGAAAAAATAGAAGACCAGGCTTATTTGGAGGGATATTGTTACGCAATACAGCTTCTGGAAGACAGCCTGAAAAAGAAACAGGTTAGACGTTAATAAAAATGAATATAGGAAGAGAGACTGCGAATGCCTCTCTTCCTATATTTATTAGAAAAGAGGTTGGAGGGAGCCTTTTATTTTTTATCAGAAGAGGTTGTAATGTCCTTTATGATTTGCTGGATATGAGCCAACTGGGCATCCGTAAGGCCAGATACCTCAATATATCTCCGGCTATCCAGTTCAAGAAGATAATCGGTGGATACAGAAAAGAAGTCAGAAAGTTTCATCAGCATATCAATGGAAGGAAGAATGTTATTGTTTTCCCAGTTGGAAACCGTCTGTTTTGAAACATTTAACGATTTGGCTAATTGGACCTGGCTCAGGTTGTGGGAAGTTCGCAATTTTTTTATTACATCTCCTAGCATGATTATCTCCTTTACCGTTCTTTTCTAATAGCTTACCGAGTAAAATGTATATTTACTAAATACTAAAGTATTGCTATAATAGACCATACAAATAAGAATATGAAATGATAGCAATATGGAAAGCAATACAGTTTTAATTTAGTAATAGTAAGATAGGCGTTGAAGTGAAAGATAATAAGAGTTTTGCATGTGACCGTTGCGGTTGCTGTTGTATGCAGTTGGACTTATCAGAAATTTATCATGACCTTGATCGTGGCGATGGAGTATGTAAATATTTTGATACAGAGACAAAACTATGTTCTATTTACGAAAAAAGACCGATTAAATGTAACGTAGATCAAATGTATCATTTATTTTTTGAGAAAGAAATGACGAAAGAAGAGTTTTACGAAATAAACCATAGGGCATGTATAGAATTAAAACGAAGGAGGAGACAAAAGTGTATTTAGGATTATTAAGTGAAAGAGAAAAAGAATTATTTATGGGATTGGCTCAGTACTTAATTTCAGCAGATGGTGAAAACAGTGTTGAAGAAGAAAAAATGATTTTGGCATATTGTGAAGAAATGCAAATATCGTATGAAAATGATTTTACTAAGACCACAGAAGAGGAGATCATAGAGGAGATTGAGAAAATCAGTACAATTCAGGCTAAAAAAATAATTAGTTTTGAATTGATGGGATTAGCACTGGTGGATGGCTGCTATCATGGAAAGGAACAGGAAATGATTCGAAAAATGAATAAATCCTTAGAACTTGATGAAAATTTTGAGGAAAAGAGTAGAAGTTTAATAATGGATTATATAACTTTACAAAAAGAAATGGAAAAATTATTTTAAAATAAAATATCTGTTAAAGATTCGTACATAATGTAGAATCAATAGATAGGAATGTGGTGAGATAAATTTATGGAAGAGGATAGGGATAATAAAAATAATAAGCAGATTGTTGACTCAAATCCAGATAATGATACAAAGGAAGATATTTTAAGAACAGCTCAAGGTCTGGATATGTCAGATATAATAAATAAAAATGTCAGATCAGCAGAGGCTAAATACACGAAACCTGAAACATATGCCGGGAATAGAGCAGCTTTTTTTGATGATGCAAGTGCTAAAATAAAAGCCAAGCAAGATTTATTTTCGGATAATAAGAGAATAAAAGATTCTTATACAGGTAAAACATTAGTAGGAACACAGGAACAGGCGAAAAGACAGTACAGAGGAAAGTGGCAGGATCATTCGGCTGAAACTGATCATATAGTACCTTTAAAAAAAATATATGAGGACAACAAAAACAATCCTTGGTTAACAACAGAGGATATAAAGAATGCAGCAAACAGTCGGGCGAATCTTAAAGTGACTTCAAGGACTGTTAATAATGCAAAAAGGGACAGAACAAATAAAGAGTTTGTTGGAGACAGTGAATATATTAAAGCCAAAAAAGTCCCCTTCACAAAAGAAGGAAAACAACAGGCAATCGTTGATGAAAAAGAAGCGCAACGGATGATTAAGCGGGACTTAACAAAAGCTGTAGTAAAAAATGTCACGAAAACAGGACATGAAGCAGGTATGATGGGCGCTCAAAGTGCCGGAAGCAATGCCTTGGCTATGTCAGGTATTATGAATTTGGTATCTGTGATTAAAGGTGAAAAAAGTGGTGCAGATGCTGTTGCGGATACAGTGAAAGCCGGGGGCAAAGCGGCGGTCAGCGGATATGTTGTGGACAGCAGTATGACAGTTGTTGCACATTCTTTGTCCAGTTCGTCATCAAAATTTGTTCAGGCATTAGTTAAGTCTAATATTCCAGGGAAAGTGATAGCCACTGTTACGACGTTTGGGAATACTTTTCAGAAATATGCACAGGGAGAAATATCAACTCAAGAGTGTTTACTTGAGATAGGAGAAGGCGGTGTAAATCTTGCAACTATGGGATATTTTGCAGGGGTTGGACAAGCCCTAATTCCTATTCCAGTTATAGGTGGGGCAATAGGAGCTCTTGTAGGATCTGCTTTAACAAGTACATATTTCAATCATTTGATGTCAGAGCTTAGACAGAGAGAACTGGAACATCAGGAACGTATGAGGATTATTGGAGAATGTCAAAGAGCGACAGAACAATTAAAGAAATTCCATGAAGAATTGGAAAATTATTTATCCACATATTTTAAAGATTATCAGGACTGTTTCGATACTGCCTTATCAAATATGAAATTAGCTTACCAGATGGACAAAGCAGATGACATTATAACGAGTGCAAACGAGATTACATATAAGATTGGTGGAACAGTTAGATTTGAAACGGTAGATGAATTTAAAGGCTTTTTGGATAGCGACTCAGTAGATGAATTATAAATTAAAGGAGGATTTTATATGCCATTACCATTTCTTTTAGGAGCTATAGGAGTTGCTGCTGGAGTTGTAGGTGTCGGAGGACATTTAAGTGCGCAGGAAACAAATGAAGAGGCGAAGAAAATTTCGCACGATGCGCAAAAGATATATGATGCAGCGAAAGAATCATTAGAAAAGAAACAGGAAAAATCACAGGCAGCATTATTAGAATTAGGATATTCTAAAAAAAATACGCTGGACAATTCTATGAAACAGTTTTTGAAAGCGTATGAGAGAATAAAAAATATTTCAGTAAAGGATTCAAAAGGATTAGATGAAATATCTAATTTTACGATTGAACAGAAAGATGCAATTCATCTTAGAGAAATGACGGATTTATATTCATCAGCCATTGGAAGCTCTGTAGCTGGGGCAGCTACGGGCGCTGTGGTCGCATTAGCCGCAAGTGGTTCCTTATCAATAGTTGCGGGATCTTTGTCTGTTGCAGGAACAGCATTATCGGTAGGAATGGTGGGAACAGCAGCGAGTATTGCGGGGTCAACAGTGCTTACAACGCTCACTGCAACACCATTAGCAGCTATTGCTGCACCTGTATTACTTTTTACAGGTTTTTCAGCGAGTTCTAAAGCTGATGAAAATTTAGAAAAGGCACAGACCATGATGGCAGAGGCAAAAAAAGCTGTGGAGCAGATGAAGATTTCTGAAACCTTGTGTGAAGCAATAGAAAAAAGGGCACAGATGTACAATAAGCTGCTCGGAGAATTAGAAATCATGTTTTCAGAAAGCGTTCAAAGATTAGAAAAATTAGTGCAGAAAAAAGATAGGAGAGGTCGTAAAAGTACTTATACTTCTGGGGATTTTTCCAATAAAGAGATTGAAATAATTGCGGTAACTAGATCTCTCGCTGGTGCGGTAAAAGCAATTATAGATACCCCGATTCTTACAAATGAGGGGCAAATCACAGATGATTCATTGAAGATTTATGATAATACTGCTGAGAAACTTCCGACTTTTAAAACGCTTATAGAACGTTCAAGTTCATTTTGTGATGAAGAGGATTTTGTAAGAGTTTGTGTAATAGAAAGATATAAAGATACAGAGAAAGGAAAAATTTTAGAACCGGGTATTATTTTTGAAACTTCGGTTGAACGTGCTAATCAACTTATCAATGCAAAAGTTGCAAAAAGAATAGAGGATTTTGTAAAGGTTTGTGTAATAGAAAGATATAAAGATACAGAGAAAGGAAAAATTTTAGAACCAGGTATTGTGTTTGAAACTTCGGCTGAACGTGCTAATCAACTTATCAATGCAAAAGTTGTAAAAAGAGTAGATGAAAAATGTGTCTGAAAATTAGTGCTTGGAACACATAATATGGCTGGAAAACGGACCCGTATTTTATCCGAGATAATAAAAAAAGAGCCAGTAATAAAACAGGGGGACAAACGAAAAAAATAAACTTGCTATAGTTATTGGCATTATCATTATGATAGTAGGTTTAATAAAAACTTATGGTGAAGATAAATTGTAAGAGAAACAATATGAAAGTGTGGACGTTGAACCAACCGATGTATTTACTTATTAAGAAAAGGGGGATTGAATCATGGAAAAGGATTTATCTGATATTGCATCAAATAAAGTTATCGCTATTGTTATGATTATTAGTGGATTGATTATGTTCAACATTACTGATTGGGTATATTATTACATCTCAACATTATTAGCATTTGGTGGAATTTTCAAGGCTGTGTTTAATCTTGGAACGATTGGAAGGATTATCGTACTCGCATTCTTCTATATCATCTTTACTATAACAAAAGAGATTATCGAAGAAGGACTTGCAAAAGGAGAAGAATATTTAGCTGTATCTAACTCTCCTTTATACAGAGCTAGAGCTTATAATATTATCATGACAATAAAAACTATATTTGATGTATTGAATGGGATAAGTGTTATTTACATTTTATGTGAAAACTTTAAAAACTTTGGATTTGGGTTTAAGTTACTCATTGGCCTGGAGGGAAATTTAGGACTATATGCGTTCTGCTTATTGTTAGAGGGAATAGCATATTCTGTTGCTCCTCCGTTAAGTAAGTTTGATGAAAGTTTTAATACTAATAGTACTTTTACTAAATATAAGACAAAGGTTGGTAAATTGAAATATTGCTATAGTGCAGATCATAAAGGAAAAGAAAAAACTGTAAATGACAACGCTAGAGATGAGTCTGCTAATAACAATATAAAAGAAGTTTAGCCAAATTGAAAATTTTAGAGATTGAAATTGTATATTATAATAATGAAACTACTAGCACCAGGGCAGGATCTTTTATAGATTCTGCTCGTTTTTTATCTATTGCAACAGATAAATCACAGGAAAGATTTCAGTTGCTTAGAAGAAGAAGGAGGCATGAAATGGGTAAGATCTTACTGGCAATCCTGGGGGTTGCCGCAGTCATTGTCGAACAGGTTTTTGATGATGAGTAAACTGCAATGAAAAGGATTAAAAACACAGAGAAAAAAGGAGGATTTTATCATGGCAGCAAATGTAGAAAGTATGTTTTATGTAAGGAAAGCACCCTGGCATGGGCTTGGCACCAGGGTCATGGAAGCACCGGATTCCAAAGGGGCTTTGGAACTGGCAGGTTTAGACTGGAGGGTACTGCAGGAACCTATCTATACCACGGAGGGAGAAGCCATCTGCGGATATAAGGCAAATGTACGGGATTCCGACCGGAAGGTCCTGGGAGTGGTATCGGACCGCTACAAGATCGTGCAGAACCAGGAGGCTTTTGCTTTTACAGATGAACTTCTGGGGGAAGGTGTCCGCTATGAGACCGCCGGGAGCTTACAAGGCGGGAAGCGGGTGTGGCTTTTAGCAAGGCTCCCCCATGAGTACATCATCTCCGGGGAACGGATCACCCCTTACCTGGTATTCTTCAATTCCCATGACGGCTCCGGGGCCATCAAGGCAGCCCTTACCCCGATCCGTGTAGTATGCCAGAATACCCTGAACCTGGCGCTTTCCACTGCAAGGCGCTCCTGGTCTATGATCCATACCGGGGATATCCAGGGAAAAATGCAGGAGGCTAGGGATACTCTGTTCATGGCGGAGAAGTACATGGACAGCCTGGGGAGGGAGTTTGAAACCCTGCGGAAAAAGAAACTGGCAGAGAAACAGGTCCGGGAATATATCGAGATCCTTCTTCCTATCGAGGACGGGTCCACCCCACAGCAGGCCAAGAACACGAAAAAGCTCCGGGAAGATCTGGAGGCAAGGTATTTTGACGCTCCTGACCTGAAAGACCTGGGAAACAACGGTTACCGTTTTATCAATGCCGTCAGCGATTTCGCCACCCACAGCAATCCTCTTCGGAGGACTGTGAATTACCAGGAAAACCTTTTTACAAGGACGGTGGAAGGCAACCCGCTGATCGACAAAGCCTACCAGATGGTGGCTGCAGCATGACAAAGGAGAACAGAATGGAAAGGGAATTATTGGAGCGGCTATATTGCGAGAAGCTGAACCGGGAGCTGGGAGCTTATAAGGCTTCCATGCTGGAACGGGAAAAAGAGGAGATCTACGCAGCAGCATATGAGATTGACTCTGTGATCAGCATTTACGAATTTTTAATGGAGACTGCAGAGGGCAGGGAAGGGAGATTCCTGGAAGCTATGATCGTATTTCCGGGACTTCTCCTTTTTCTGTACCAGCAGTGGCTGGGATATGAGGATTCCCATACGGAGGAACTGACCGGATGTATGGAACAGGAACTTTTGAAGATCTTTGCAAGTGATAAAAAGGAGGAACAGGCAGCATGAGGACTTTGGTAGCAACAAAAAATATGGAAAAAACAGAATGGCTCAAATGGCGGACTATGGGGATCGGAGGCTCCGACGCTTCTGTGATCGCAGGGGTAAATCCCTACCGGTCCGTGTTCCAGCTCTGGAAGGAAAAGACCGGGCAGGCGAAACCGGAAGAAAAAGACAGTGAGTTTACACACTTCGGAAGCCTCCTGGAACCGGTCATCAAAAAGGAGTTTACCAGAAGGACTGGGCTGAAAATCCGGAACCGCTATGCAATCCTGCAGAGCGAAGAGTATCCCTTTATGCTGGCAGATCTGGACGGGATCATTTACGAGGACCATAAGCGGTGCATTTTTGAGGCAAAGACAGCCAGCGCTTATAAAAAGGAGGTCTGGGAGCAGGGAGTACCCCTGGAGTATCTTTACCAGATCCAGCACTACATGGCGGTGACTGGAGCGGAGAAGACTTATATAGCGGCTCTGGTAGGCGGCAATCATTTCCTTTACCATGAAGTCTGCAGGGACGAAGCCATGATCCGGGACATCATTCAGTTGGAAAAAGACTTCTGGGAAAACCATGTCCTGACGGGAAAGGAACCACAGGCAGACGGCTCTAAAGCTACGGCAGAGTATCTGGAAGAAGCCTACGGCACTTCCAACGGGAAGATCGTGGAACTGCCGGAAGAGAGCCTTGCCTTGTTTGAAGAGTACGACCATATTTCTGCACAGCTTTCTCAGTTGAAAGAAGCAAAAGAGGCGGTAACGAACCAGATGAAACATTACCTGAAGGAAAATGAAAAAGGAGTCATCGGGAACCGGCAGGTGACATGGAAATCCGTGACTTCCACCGGTTTTGACCGGAAACGGCTGGAGCTGGAGCAGAACGAGGTTTATGAAAAATACTGCACCAAAATCCAATACCGGAAGCTGTCGGTAGCGTAAAGAAACGGAGGAAGGCAGGAGATACAAATCTGTCCCCTGCCTTTCCAAAGAGGAGGATTTGAACTATGGAAGATAAAGAGATCAGGCTCCTGCGGGCAGATGAGATCGAGTGCCGGGTAGCTGTAATAAACGAGAAGGGATTAAGCCTTCTGCTGTTCAAGGACGCCAGGGTGGATCAGAAGATCCTGGACGAGACCTTTACCCCTTTTGGCTGGAAGCGCACCCACCAGAGCATAGACGGGAACCTGTACTGCACCGTGGAGATCTGGGATAAAGAAAAAGGTCAGTGGATCGCCAAACAGGATGTTGGTATCCCCAGCTACTCAGAAAAAGAGAAAGGGCAGGCTTCCGATTCTTTTAAGCGGGCCTGTTTTAACTGGGGCGTAGGACGGGAACTGTATACGGCGCCTTTTATATGGATAACGGCTCCAAATGCAAATATCCAGAAGAAAGGGGAGAAATATACAACCGGGGAACGGTTCCATGTGCAGGAGATCAGGTATAATGACCGGAGGGAGATCACAGGGCTTGTAATCGTCAACAGTCAGGGGAAAAAGGTCTATGAGTTCCAGGGAAAAGAAACTGGAAGAGAGACAAAACCCAGCGGAAAGCATATGGAAGCCCTGGAGAGAGAACTGGAACGGACCGGGGTTGCTATGGAAACGGTACTGGAAAGGTATCATATCCGGGAGGTCAGCCAGCTTACCATGCCCATGTATACTAACGCCATGAACAGCCTGAAAAAGACAGGGACAAAAAAAGCGGCATGAGCCTGCAGCAATACAAAAGAAAAAGACAGAGAATAAAGGGGCAGCCGGAAGAAAGCGCTGTCCCTTTTCTCATGATACAGGAGGAGAATAGAAATGAATTTTTATCAATTTATGGATGATATCTGCGCAAAATTACAGGAAAGGCTGGGAGAACAGTATGTTGTCATGTCAGAAAATATGAGGAAGGGCTCCGGGCCGGAAGACTATGCCTTGAGCATCCGCAATAAGACAGAGGAAAGAAAATCCACGGTATATTTTGCGGTGGAGAAGCTTTACAAAGAGTATCAAAAAGGACTCCCGGCAAAGGAGATCTTGGATAAATACATGGAAGAGATCCGGGGAGCCAGCCATTTCCTGACAGAAATGGGAAAGGACATGAGAGCATTTCAATGGGATAATATTAAAGACTGCGTATATCCGGCGATGGTGTGGACCGAGAGAAAACAGGAACTCCTTTCCCTGATCCCCCACAGAAGGTTCCTGGATCTGTCTGTGACTTATATCATAAGAAGGGCATATCCGGGATGTGGGAGCATAGCCGTCAGAGTTACAACAGAAATGGCAAACCGGATGGAAATAACGGAAGAAGAATTATACCGGCAGGCATTGGAAAATATGGAGAAGGATCAGTACGAGATTAAGAGTGTAGAAGAAATCTTCCGGGAGAGTTTTGGAAAAGCGCCTGATGAGGAAGCTGTAGAAGACTTTGCAGAGGATGACAGCCTGCTGGTGCTGACTAATGGGAAGAAATGGTATGGAGCCGCCGGCCTTTTGCTTGGAAGGGAGTTCTTTCGGGAGAAATTAGGCGAAAGAAACTATTATGTGATCCCTTCCAGTATCCATGAGGCCCTGTTCGTTCCAGCAGACAGTTTCTGGGAACAGGATGAAGTACAGTGTATGCTGCGGTTGACCAACCAGGGAGAAGTCAGTGAAGATGAATGGCTCAATGACCATTTGTATTTTTATAATGGAAAGACCGGAGAGATTGAAATACTGGAGGAATAACAAAGCTCAGATAAAAGGAGAATGTATTTATGGAAAAAGACAGACAGAGAATTTTCGGTTATGCCAGGGTCAGCAGTAAGGAGCAGAACCTGGACAGACAGATACTGGCGCTGAAAGAATACGTGCCGGAGGAGAATATCCTTGTAGATAAGGCAAGCGGAAAAGATTTGGAAAGAGCTTCTTACCAGGCGTTGAAAGGAGCTTTGGGATTAAGACCTGGAGATACGCTGATCATTACGTCATTAGACCGATTATCGAGAAGCAAAGCGGACATTAAAAAAGAATTGGAGTGGTTCAAGGAGAAGAAAGTAAGACTGCAGATTTTAGATTTGCCTACGTCTATGATTGAGGTGCCGGAAGGCCAGCAATGGATATTGGAAATGATCCAGAATATCATTATAGAAGTCCTCGCTAGTATTGCAGAGCAGGAGCGTCTTACTATTAAGAAGCGGCAGAGAGAAGGTATCGAGGCGGCACAGAAGAAAGGCAAGAAATTCGGAAGACCAGTGGTCCGGATACCAGATGAGTTTGGGACAGTATACAGCCAATGGAAGCGGAAGGAGATAACGGCAGTGGAAGCAATGAAGCGGCTCCATTTATCCAGCAGCACTTTTTACCGTATGGTGGGGCAGTATGAAAGTATACCAAAACGTGTCTGAGTTTTGGCATATGAACCAAAAGTAAAAAATAAGGTTTTGGGAGGGACCTGCGGGGAAATCTGCAGGTCTCTCAAAAGGTAGAGGTTGTGGGAAGAAAAGATTTTCCTATTCTCTGAAAGCTATGCTATAATGACCATAAAGAAGCTGGTGAGATAAGATAAACAGTGTGTAGGAATATGGAAATGCAGAAATAATATAGATAGACTGCGGAAGGAGGGATAGAAAATGCCGGTAACGATAGAACAGTTGTTGCGCCAGTATGTAGAGTTGCTCAGGCGGATTTATGGCAATCACCTAAAGACAGTGATCCTATACGGGTCTTACGCCAGGGGAGATTATAAAGGAGACTCAGACATTGATATTATGATTTTACTGGATATGGAAGATATGGATATCAAAAGATTCCGGCATGACCTGTCTGGAATAACTTTTGATTTTAACCTGGACCATGACCTGGATATAAAGCCGATTGCGAAAAGCAAGGAGCATTTTGAAAAGTGGGCAGGCGTATATCCTTTTTATGCCAATGTAGAACGGGAGGGGGTAAAACTATTTGAAGCAGCATGAGGAAGGAACAAGGAAGGACTTGGTACTGTACCGTTTGGACACTGCCAGAGATGATATAAAATCCGCAAAAATTCTTTTAGATGCCGGGGAATATCGAGGGTCGAATAATAGAGCCTACTATGGGATCTATCATGCGATTTCTGCAATCCATGCATTAGATGGAAACGCATACAAAAGACACAAAGACGCTATTGCCAACTTTAATAAGGATTATATTAAGAATGAAGTGTTCTCCAGAAGTTTAGGAAGAAGGATTGCAGAAGCAGAAGAGATACGCCACGCCAGCGACTATGATGATTTCTATATAGCAACCAGAGAAGAGGCAAAAGAGCAGATAGAAACAGCGGAAGAACTGGTAAGTGCGGTGGAAGATTATATACGGGATAGAATTTAAAAGATTTTGAAGATATAAAACATATGAGAAATGCTAACGGGAAATGTGTTATAGAAAGCACATTTCCCGTTTTTTTAGAGATGATTCCAAGAAAACCGAACAATTTGAGATAATTTACTGATTTTGAATAATATCATTGAAGTGTAGTAAAAGATTTACAACTTCATCAGCGGACATAGGAAATTGAAAACCGTTAACAGCAAGAAGTTTCAGGATATGTTCAGAGACCAGGACATTGGTTTTAGGAACCAGAACAGAGAAGATTTTTAAAATATCCTGTTCTGTGAAAACATAGTCAGAGAATCCGATTTTGCTGATCGCACCAGGTTGATGGTAGTAAAAGGGGGCAGGTAAATCGGGATATTTAGTAATCAGCTCTGTTTTAAAATTTCTGAGGAGTGTAGAAATATTTTTCTTAAAAGTATAGTAGTAGTCCTGCTTGACAGTGATTTTTTTGGAATGTACTGCACGATCAGAAGAGGATAGACTTACAAGCTTCAAAAATTTATCTGATTCTTTAAAAACAGATTCCGCACATTTTTCTACGAGTTGTTTGAAAAATTTTATATGCTTTTCTTCATTGGCATAACTGATGGTTAGACGATTATTGGAAAGACCTTTTTGTACATCTGGATTATTATTACTAAGCTCAAAAAACCTGCGGAGTATCACTTCTGATTGTTCACACGCAGAATATAAATTTGAATAGCTTTTAAAAATATCTTCTACAAAAGAAGGATAATCATCAACTGCTAATTCATATTTGGAATCTTTAATGTGATGCTTTTTTAGTGCTGCGTGAATAGAATCCCGGAAGGATTTGATTTGGAACATAATAAACGCAGTGAGGCTGCGGACAAATGATTGCTCATCATTTATCCTCCAAGGCTCAGGATGAGGAAATAAATCAGCAGCTTCATGTTTTTTGATTTCTTTTGCAAAATGTTCTGATAAACGATCCAGGTAATAAGGAATTGGATTTGGAAACAGGGGCGAATGTAAAAGCACTGTGGTGAGCAGATGAATGCTTCTCAAAATCTGACTTTGGTATTCTTCCTTTTGGGAAAAAGATTGTAAAAGTTTATCTAAATTCAGAAAATATAACTTGCCTAAATAGTTAGCCGTCCATGCTTGAAAAAAATCTTTCATATCGCTTTGAGATTCATCAGGAATATATTTTTGAGCGCAAGACAGAGACTCCGAGAAAGAAGATTCTAATTTCTCAAAAAAAACAGAAAATGTCCAGGAGTCTTTTTGTTTAGTACAAGCCAAAATGTAAGCTGCTAAAAAGGGCATAAAAATAGATGGTATCTTCCATTTAAAAGAAGGATAGGGGTATTCAATAGAATATATGGAAGAAAATCTATGAGTGGTTATCTTGAAATCTAAAATGCCGGAATTTCCATTTGTTAAAAAGCGAAACATCAGATAATGAAGATTGGACAAAGGATTCAGCGCAGAGGACTCCCTGGGGCCGATATAGTCAAAAACTGGATTTTCCTGGCAGATTGCGGCGTGATATATGGTCGTTTCAAAATTGCTCAGCTGTGTAAAAGCGGTATTTTTGGAATAATGGCCAGAAACCTGATTCAAGTATTCACAGATTTCTGTGCGAGTGCTTATAAAAGTTTTGGACTCCTTCATTTTTTCTTCAAATTTTTTTATAAATTTATCGTAAAGAATCATAACTCCTCCTAAAATGTCAAGTACCAAAAAAAAGACCTTCTATTTTTGGTTATTACGCATTTTTTTCTGATGGTGTTTAATGACATTGTAACACGAAGAAAGAAAAAAATAAATGGGAGGCGCGAAAATGTCGCAAAAGATTGAAAGGGATATGATTTATGAAAAGGTAAAAAATGCAAACAAAGTAGGTGTCCATCATGGAAGGTTTTATCTGAAAACAGAAGAAAACTGGAGAGCAATCCTTCCGGCAGATCTGGCAGTGGAAATCAGAAAGCTTTATAAAGAGGCGGAGCAGCAGTATATTGCGGCCTCGACGATAAAAGAAATACTGGAACAGCTCCTGCAAGACCCTTACGTTCAGCTTAAATTTACAGATGATGACAGCGAAAGATACCTTTGTCTGAAAAAAGGGATTTTTGACACAGATACGGGGAGGGCAGAAAGTAGCAATACTTATTGCTTCAGCTATTTTCTGGATTTTACATATGTCAATATAAATGAAAGGGAAACGCCTGCCTTTGACGCTTATATCGAATCTGTTTTTCCAGACGAAACAGAGGTAAAACGCAGGCTGCTCCTGCAAATTCTCGGATATTGCCTTTCCGATTATACAAAGGCAAAGGCAGCGTTTTTCTTCATCGGTGAATCAAATTCCGGAAAGTCCACAATGCTGGAACTGGTAAAAAGGATCTTGCCGGAGCAGACGGTCACGTCAATTCCTCTTTACAGGTTGGAAAATCGTTTTAACCTGGCAAGACTTTCTGAATCAAGAATCAATATCTGCCCGGAAATCTCTGAAAAGAGCCTTGCATCCGCAGACATTTTTAAAATGCTGACCAGCAACGAGATGGTCACAGCTGAGCATAAAGGAGGAAAGCCCTTTGAGTTTCGGTTGAAATGCAAATCTCTGAACGCTGGGAATGTGCTGCCTGATTTTAAAACTGGCGAAGGTATGGCAGCCCTGGTCAACCGTATGGTGATTTTGTTGTTTCCTGTGAGTATTCCTCCGGAAGAACAGGATCTGGAACTCCTGGAAAAGCTTTACGCAGAAAGAGACAGCATTTTCAGTGAAGCCTTGGACGAGCTGGTAGAGCTAAGGCGGCAAAAGTTTCACTTTGTAGAACCGAAAGACTCCGAAAAACTGAAGAAGCAGCTTTTTGCGCAGGACGGGGCAGTAAAGAACTTCATTTTGGAGCGTTGCGTTCTTCAGAAAGGAGAAAAGATATATCTCCGGGATTTGTATGGAGCCTTCCAGGAGTACTGTGAGGAAAATCTTCTGGAATGTCTTTACACTAAAACTAAATTTTCACAATTCCTTGCCCAGCGGCCTGAGGTGGTTCAGAAGAAAATGCGGATAGACGGCGGTAAACCTCTTTCCGGCGTGGAAGGAATACGGCTGAAAACTCGTAAGGAATATGAAATAGCCCAGAATCAGGAAGGAGAAAACTTTCCGGAAAGAAAAAGTCCGGAACATCGGAACACTGGAACGGATGAAAAAAACCTGAAAAATATAATATGAGGGGCAAGATTCCGAAGTGTAATACAAAACAGGAGGTAAAGCTGAATGAAGAAAGAGAAGGCTGTTGGTAAAAGCCATACGGTCCGTCTGGATGAGCAGACGGAGGAGAAGCTGCAAAACATCATGCGTGCAAGAGGTATTGACTGCAGCACCGCAGTGAGACTGGCAATCAACGGGGTTCAGATTTTGCAGGTAGGGAACTGCAAAGATCTGGGAATGGAGTTTTGTCGGATACGCAGCTTATTGGAAGATCCGGCAAAACAGACGGAAGCAGGAAAGGAGGCGGAAGAGTTATGTCGATCTATAAAAGATCTTCTACACATGTTGCAGAATTAAAGGATTTGCAAGGTGCAATCCGATACATCTTAAATCCACAAAAAACCACAGACGATTTGATCTATGTCTGTGGGGTCTCAAAAGAAAGTGCCTTTGAAGATATGCGCTTTCTGAAAGAGTTGTACTGCAAAACGTCGGGGCGGCAGTATCTGCATTGGATTTTGTCGCATGACAAAGGGGTCCCATTAGAAATAGTAAAAGCTGTCAATCGAGAGGTAATGGACTTAATTGCCAAGGAATATCAGGTAATTGCGGCAACCCACACTAATACAAATAACCTGCATACGCACTTTATCCTGAATGCTGTGCGAATAAAAGACGGAAAAAAATTCAGCCAGTCCAGAAGGGATATGCTGCAGTTTCGGGAGGCAGTAAATAAGATCCTGCAGGCTCAGGGGCTGAAAAGTATAGGAAGGACAGAAGAGTTTGAGATGTCGGAGGACGTAGAGGAGATAGAAGTGCCGGTTCCAGAGGCGCCAAACTTTTACAAGTCGAACAATGTTATTTGGGCGCAGGGAACCAGACCCTTTATTATTGAGGAGGGTAATGAGAGAGGAGGATCGGGAACCGGGGGACTGATCCGTCCGTTTACAATAGGAAAAGAGGCTGCAAAGGAAACTTTTAGAGCAGATGAGCGCCAGGAAAAACTTGCACGCCCATTTTATTTGGAGAATGGTTATCCTGAGGAAGATAAATTTTTGGAATCCTTGCGTGAAAAGGCGCATGGAGAGAAGTTGATCAGACCATTTTTATATGAAGAGGAGGAAAGATAATGAAGAAAGACGTACCCATCTGGGAAAAATCCAATTTAACACTTGAAGAGGCTGCTGCCTACTCCAGCATAGGCGTTAACAAATTGCGAGAAATGACGAATAGCAGTTCCTGTCCCTTTGTACTATGGGTAGGCGCTAAACGGCTGATTAAGCGGCGAAAATTCGATGAATTTATCGCTGACGAATTTTCTGTATAAGTTAGACAAGCAGGGCTCTGATACACTATAATTAAGGGTATCAGAGCTCTTTCACTAAAGGAGGAGCAAAAATGGCAGAAAAACGCCGAGATAAAAAAGGCAGAATATTAAAGGACGGAGAGTATCAGCGGCAAGACGGGCGCTACGAGTTCAAATATGATGATATTTTCCAGGGGAGGAAATCTGTTTACAGCTGGCGTCTGACAGAAACTGATCCAGTACCTGCAGGTAAAAGGCCAGATAAATCTCTCCGAGAAAAAGAAAAGGAAATCCAGCAACAGCTGGAAGAAGGGGTTGTTACCAGACAAGAAAAAAGAACCCTGAACGAGCAATTTGCGGTCTACATGGAGATCAAGCATTTTGCAGATTCAACTGCGGAAAATTATCGCTACATGTGGAATCGTTTTGTCCGTAATTCTATTGGAAGGCAATTAGTGCAGAATCTCAAACGGTCAGACATATTGACTTTTTATTCTCAGCAGAAGAAGCAAGGAATTGCCGACGGGACAATACAGATTTTTCATAAGATGATCCATCCAGCACTACAGTTAGCTGTAGAGGATCATATTATCAGGGAGAATCCTTCAAATGGCTGTTGTGGGGGATACACAGAGCAGGTCAACGAGAAAAATGCATTGACAGAAGAGGAAGAACGGATTTTCTGGAATTGTCTGCAAAATTGGCACTCCAGGCAGAGATATGATCTTCTGTTCCGTGTAATGCTGGGTACTGCTTGTAGGATTGGTGAGATTACAGGATTGACCTGGGACAATATTGATATGACGGCAAGAACAGTAACAGTGGACCATGAGATCCTCTACCGGAAACGGGATGGGAAAACCCAGTTTTATGCCAAAGAAACCAAGACAAAAACGGGAATAAGGATTATTCCTATGACAGAAGATGTCTATGCTGCCTTTTGCGAACTGCGAAAAGAGAGGCTTCGGAGACCGTCTACAGTGGTCATTGACGGCTATAAAAATTTTGTCTTTACTTCCATGAAGGGAAAACCATTATACCCGGCGAATATCAATAAAGCCTTGTATAAGCTGGTGAAAGACCATAATATGGAGGCAGAGCAGCTGTTGCCGAAGATCAGTAATCATATCTTTCGCCATACCGGTTGTACCAGAATGGCAGAGGCAGAAGTTGATATTAATACCTTGCGGTATGTCATGGGCCACAAGAATTCTAAGCTGATCTTGAAAGTTTACGACCATGTCAACCTGGAGAGGGTGAAGAAGCAGATGAAAAAGATGGATCCTTCTGAGGATACGGCCTGACCAATGTACGACAGAATTTACGACAAATGAAGGGCATTTTACGACAAATTTTAAAGGGTTTTGTGAAAAAAGAATTTTCATAATCTCTTAAAAAGCCCTTGAAATAAGGCCTTTAAAGGCATATAATGTACTACAGAATAAAAAGAAATTCTTCGGGGCAGGGTGCGATTCCCTACCGGCGGTAACAGTCCGCGACCCGTATTTTACGGCTGAACCGGTGAGATTCCGGTACCGACAGTATAGTCTGGATGAGAGAAGAAATGATAATATTTCATTGTGGCTTTCATGGAGGATACCCCGAAGCAGGGTATCCTCTTTTTTGCGCGATACGCCGGTCGGGCGACCGCCGTGCTTGCACGAGCGGGCATCCGACCGGCAACGGTCATCGAGTGGCAATGCCACGAGATGAGCGAGGTATCGCGATGATCGGGTAGGGGAAGGAATCTTCCCCTATCCGATCGGGATATGCCCGGCAAGCGATTGCCGTGCAAAGCCATATGAAGAAGAATTTCCTTTTATGAAGATCATGTAAAGGAGATAATGAAAATGAACAATGAAGCAGCAGTAAACAGAAAAATAAGTACACAGAACCGGTCAAAACTGAGGACCACTGTGCAGATCGGCATGCTTGGAGCAATCGCCTTAGTCCTGATGTTTTTTGAATTTCCGATTCCTTTTATTGCACCGCCTTTTATCAAAATGGATTTCTCTGAGATTCCGGTGCTGGTGGGAACTTTTGCAATGGGACCTTTAGCAGGTGTGCTTATCGAGCTCCTTAAGAACCTGCTGAATCTGGTGATCCATGGAACCACCACTATGGGCGTGGGAGAACTGTCTAATTTTATTATCGGCTGTGCCTTTGTAGTTCCGGCAGGCCTGTTTTACAGAAAGAAAAAGACAAGAGTCAATGCATTGAAAGGAATGGCAGCAGGTACTTTGCTGATGGCGGCTATGGGCTGTCTGACTAATGCTTTTATTATGTTCCCGTTATACAGCACTCTTATGGGGATTCCCATGGACAGCTTTATTGCCATGGGAACAGCAATCCATCCGGCCATTGACAATATGGTCTCATTTGTTATACTTTGTATGGTACCTTTTAATCTGTTAAAAGGTATCGTGATTTCATTTATTACCCTGCTTCTCTATAAGAGACTGCGGGTACTGTTAAAAGGAGAATAAGTATGGCAAAGATCAACGGCATTACCCAGAAGACCCGGAATCCTTTTGTGAATCTCTACGAGCTGGACAGAGAGTCAAAAACAGGAAAAAAAGGAAAGTATTATGTGGCTTCCAGGGCAAAAGATCAGGAAGCGCTGAAGCTTCGGACAAGAAAAAACACCCCTGACGGAGTGATCATTTACAGCCTTTATGGGGAGAAGCAGGACCGGGTAGTGCTGGTGCGCCAGTATCGATACAGTATTGACGACTATATTTATGAATTTCCGGCAGGCCTGGTAGAGCCGGAGGAAAATTTCAAAGAAGCCGGGATCCGTGAGATGAAAGAGGAGACCGGGCTTACCTTTACTCCCATTGAAGTGGATCCTGCCTATGAGAAGCCTGCCTTTACCACCATCGGTCTTACCGATGAGTCCTGCGCCATTGTGTTTGGAATGGCGGAGGGCAGGATATCCAGAGAATTTCAGGAAGACACCGAAGAGATTGAAGTCGTTCTGGCAGACAGAGAGGAAGTCAGGAGAATTTTAAAAGAAGAAAATATTGCCATTATGTGCTCCTACATGCTGATGCATTTCCTTCATGATGAGAAACCCTTTGACTTCCTGAAAGAATTATAAAAAACAAAAGAATCCGACTGTCCGGTATCGGCGGCGGCCAAATGAGTATAAATACTCGCCTGGCTCGTCACTTTATGGTATACTTAGGAAAAGCCGGAAGCAAAGAGGCTATGTCTGAAACGGCAGCAGCCTCTTTTTCAATCAGGCGAAAAGGGAGCGAACGACAGGTTTCATGAAATTAAAAAAATATGTGAAGAGCATTCTGGTATTTTTTATAACACTGATAGGGATCATCCTGGGCGTTTTTCTGGGAATCCGATTCCTCCAGTTCTTTATGCCTTTTGTTATCGGATGGATCATCTCCATGATCGCAAATCCTCTTGTCAGGATTCTGGAACGGCGGCTGAAAGTGGCCAGAAAGCATACTTCTATGCTGATCATCATAGGGGTTCTGGCCTTGGTGATAGCAGCGATCTATTTCCTGGGAGTAAGGATTGGACAAGAGACCAGAGCCTTTCTGGATCAGGCACCGGAAATGTATGCCGATTTCAGGGAAGACTTTCAGAGCGCCGGAAGGAACATGGAGAGCATCATCAGCGAACTGCCGGAAAATATACAGGAAAGTCTGAAAGAAGTGCAGCAGGATATAGGGGATATTACCGGACAGGCTGTAGGAAGACTCAGTCAGCTGACGGTAGATAAGGCGGGGTCTTTCGCCCGAAATATCCCAAGCATACTCATATCCATTATTTTCAGTATTTTGTCTGCTTATTTTTTCATCGCAGACAGAGACAGGATCCTGGAATTCGGACGGGCCCATACCCCTCAGATCATCCAGGAAAAATGGCGGATGATGGCAGAAAGTTTTAAAACTGTATTTGGCGGATATTTTAAGGCACAGTTTAAGATCATGGCCGTTATCGGAGTGATTCTCTTTATAGGAATGCTTATACTGAGAGTAAGATTTGCTATTCTGGTGGCTATCCTGGTAGCTTTTCTGGATATGCTTCCTTTCCTGGGAACAGGAACCGTTCTGATTCCATGGGCAGTGTTTAAGCTGGTGTCCGGAGATATCCGTTATGCTCTGGGGCTGGTGATCCTATATCTGACTACCCAGCTGGTGCGCCGTATCATAGAGCCAAAGCTGGTAGGAGATTCCATCGGCATGAACCCTCTGGTCACTTTGATCTTTATGTATATCGGATACCGGATCGGCGGCGTTATCGGAATGATCCTGGCTGTGCCTGTAGGGGCCATTGTCCTGAATTTCTACAAGGCAGGGACCTTTGATGGTGTGCTCAATGGCCTGAAAGAGGCAGGGAGAGACTTGTTTCAATGGATGTATAGTGATAAGCCCTCATAGAAATAAGATTTTCAGGAACATTCCGGACAGAATAAAGAACCCGAATAAAAGCAGGAGCATAGTAAAGATCCAGGTAAAAAAAGTGTATACAGGCTGGTGTTTCCATTTCTCATGAAGGTGGCTCTTCGTCTCCCAGACTTCCCACAGGCAGAGCACAACTCCATGGTAAAGGGCAAAAAGCAGGCTGGAAGGGGTGATTCCGTAGAATACGCCTAATACACCCATAGTCAGAAGATATCCCAGACATTTTTGCAGAAGCGGGCAGGAAAACTGCCTGCTTTTTTTGAACCTTTTCAAAAGGGGACAGAAGATAAATTCCTTCAGCCAGTCAGTAAAAGTGATCTGCCATCTGTCCCAGAACTGCCGGATAGTGACGCTGAGAAAGGGTTTCTGAAAGTTGTTCTTTAATTCTGTGCCCAGAAGACAGGAACACCCGGCAGCGATCCTTGAAAAACCAGCCAGATAGAAAAAAAGACGGGCTCCGTAAAGGCAGGCATAGAGGAGAATCTGGCAGAACACAGGGGATTCCGGCATCCGGGATTCCAGGCTTTGAAGGGGCAGCGAAAGAATATGGGCGATAAAAAGAAGATAAAGGATCCCCCAGAAAAGTTCTTTCAGCCCTCTGACAAGAAGGCGGCGGTATGCTGAGACAGATGGTACATGGCCCCAGGTTTGGTGAAACTGTCTGCTGCTGTTTAAAGGCCCCAGGAAAAGACTGGGAAAGAAAAGAAGATATCCGGCACATTCCCCTGCAGGATATTCCTGTATCCGGCCTTTATATATATGTGCAAGGACCTGGATGGTCTTCAGGGAAAAACAGGCCGTTGCTGCATATAGGGGAAGATGTTTTCCCTGGATAAGAACAAAATTTTTCAGGATCATGGGAAAAAGGGAGAGCAGAAGAAAGAGGGGAAAACCCCAGGTGCTGAAAAACTGCTTTTCCCTCCACAATATAGCGGTTTTAATCAGCAGTATGGACCAGAGAAAGGAACCAAGAAGATAAAAAAGCTGCAGGGGCCTGGAACCGAAGACAATGAGCAGGATCAGAAAAGAACCGGAAAGTCCATAG
>ERZ1643246.1807-NODE-1807-length-22143-cov-9.474828_pt1 | contig 22143 bp, 31 predicted proteins | sample MGYA00579265_ERZ1643246 | MGnify/ENA primary metagenome ERZ1643246 (study PRJEB29033, sample SAMEA4952261) | chicken gut metagenome | biome: Broiler Chicken; feature: Gastrointestinal Tract; material: Caecum | place: Ireland | collected 2018 | study: Broiler...
TCTCATGTCAGCATGACAGAGCGAGATCATGACAGCCCAGGAGAGCATTAACAACTGAATACCTGGCAGCGCCAGGATCCGGACGGTAATTTTCTTGCTGTTGCCATCGTATCATCCTCCTTTTTATTCAGCAAGTTACCAGCAAATTAGGGTACAAAAATAACAGCCAGCGAGAACGTGCGTTCCGCTTGCGGGCTGTCTCCGAAAATGATACAATATTTTTGCAAAAAGGTGTATATCTTCGGAGTACATCAGCCGGTCTCTGCGCCAACAGGGGCCGGTTTTTATTTACAGCATCTTTTACACGGCTTTAATCCATGTGCTTCTGCCTTAGATAATTCAATTTCAATTGGATTTTTCATGCCGCTACAGTGTGGATCTGTATGATATGTATTACTTTTTTCGGTTATCCAAACATTTTCTACAGGTGTTATATCAATATTCAGAACTTGACCCAAATATGTAATATCAGACGGAAAACGGCGGCAATGTCTATTTAATTGCGTGTTTAAGGCGTCATCTAGGTATTGATAAGGGGCCTGATAGTTTAATGACTGTAATAAAAAAAGCAATTGACTAAAACCATGCAAGTTCAGTGTTTCAGAAATAGAATTATGAGATTTATAATCGCAAATATGATTATATATTCTACCTCCATGAGCCGCTAAATTACGATATTCTAAACAAATAAATAATGTGTCCATCATAAAATGAGGGAATGCATTTGAATCTATTTTCCAGTGATTTACGTCGTACAGTTTTGAAACCATACTCTGTTTTTCTCGGGGCTTGAACATATTAATAAAATTGATTATAGTGCTAAAATAAATGCTTTTAAATAAAATCCACGGAGGGACACAAGAGTATTTTTGAGAATAATGAAAAATAGGATCTTTATTTGTGTCCAACGTGTTTTTTAATCTATCTAAAATTCCTGCAAGGGAAAAACGTTCTTTATGCTTTTTTATATTAAGATAATTTCTATAATTCAAATATTCATCCGGATGTGTTCCGAAAGAAGCAGCAATTACATCAGCGGCAGATTCTTTAACAAATTCCTCCAGATCTAACATCGCAGCCATAACGGCATTCCTAAGATTCTTGTCTAAAATATACAAAGACCATATTTGTTCGAAAGTCACCCCGGAACGATAGACTTTTTGACCATCCTTAATATAAGTATAGGGTTCTCTATAACTCTTAATTAGGTTTGAATATCCATATAATTGCAATTCTTCTTTTGCGAAATCCACATTATTTATAATAAGTCCTTGTGCAAGTAATTTTTCTATTTGATGATCTAAATGCGAGTATACTATACTACTGTTTCCCATAATATCCTCCTTATGCAAAAAGAGCCTCAGAACACAGTTCCAAGACTCTCTCGCGACCGCCCAGCAGTCATTCGCTAATACTAGCATTATAATTATATGCTTTTGCCTTGTCAAGTATTCACACTAAAAATTCACAATTTGATAACAATTTTTAATAAATAATACCGATAAGTACGGAATAGTATCTAATTGTATATTGTCAAGGTGGCCCGCCCTCGGGTGGGGGCGAGGATATTAGATTTTTTCTTTGTCTAATTGTGCCGCCTCCATAAGAGCGTCCTGTAAAATCCGGGAAAAATTAAGTTTCTTTTTTTCTCCATAAGTGTTTAACCATGCGGGTATGGTAATATTTTTTCTTACAGATTTTGTGCTGTATTTTTCAGCATATTCATCCATATCAAGTACGATCAGATTAACAAAACTTCCTTCCGGGCACGCTACCGATTTCATATCGCTGGGTTTGGGATAGTCATTTCCATCTTCCATTTCGTCTAAAATCCATCCGCTTGCGGCATCACAGGCCATTTCAATGGCATCGGCCAGATTACGCCCTTCCGTTACGCATCCGGGAAGATCGGGCACAACTACTGTATAACCGGAAAGTTCTGTGCAGGGAGTGAAGATTGCGGGATATACTAACTTCATAAAATACCTCCTTGTGTGGCGGCGGGACTATTTAAGTCCCGCCTGTTTTAGTATTGAATCAGCGGTTCCTCTATCCACATCGCCTGAATGAAAAGGGATGGTTACTTTTCCGGCCTTTGTCGGGTGTTTGTATTGGCGGTGTGAGCCTTTCTGGTTTTTGATATACCAGCCGTCTTTTAAGAGGATTTTCTCTAATTCTTTTGCCGTCATCGCCGTCCCTCCTTACAATTATATTATACACATTATGCGCATAAATGTCAAGAATAAAATACACATTATACACATAATTTTTGGCCGCCGAATTAATACAGCTTCATCACAGCCAGCGCCGGCTCAAAACCTATATTCTGGATCCAACCAGTGTGCTTCATATTCCGCCCAAGCCGTAATGCCGAGGGCCTCTTTTTCTTTCCGCTGGCGCTCCACCTGTGCCCAGCGGTTCCGGCGCTTCCGGCGCCTACGCCGAATGGTGGGCAATTTCACATCTTGATGGACAGGCTCTGACGCAGCATGAGCGATTGCTTCAATCTGCTGTACATCGGACTTCTGAAAATCCCCATTTTTAATATGCTCAATTGCATGTTGGTAGGCCAATAGCTGCTGATTGTGTGCTATGCGCGAATTAATAAAAACGGAATACGTCCCGTCAGCGTTTTCAGTCACAACTTCTTTATCTTTTGTATTCGGAAAGTCTTTGAGAAAGACATTAACATCCTTCGTCATAGTCTCCACGCTCCTTCTTTTTTAGAGCCATAAGCATATCATACGTAGTTTTCAGATCTTCAGGGCTGGCATCCCTTGCGGCATCGAAAAGAACTTTGAGGTCCTTGTTCTCAAATATTTCCTGTGCGACCTGAGCGGTTTCATCATTTAGATAGTAGCCGGCGGATTCTTTTTCTGTGCCGGTGAGTAGATATTCTGTAGATACCCCAAGAAAATCGGCAATGCGTTGAATTTTGTCAGCACTGGGTGTAATTGTTTTAAATTTGGAAATATAACTTCTTGCAAATCCTAGTTCTTGTTCCAACCGATTGATAGAATACCCCTTTCTTTTTGCGGCCTCCTTCACATTTTCATATAGTCCCATAGTAAATTCCTCCAAATATTGCGCAATTCACTATTGACATACGTAAAATCTTGTGTATAATAAGATTAGAAGTTGCGCAAGATATTGCGAATGTATATGAAATTGCGTTGGCTTTATGTTTGTTGGTGGTACTTCAAATATAGAATATTTTGCGCAACTTGTCAATGAAAAAACGTAAAATTTTGCGACAAGAAAGGAGGATGAAGAGGGTGCTTTACGATAATGTGAAAACAATCTGCAATGAGAAAGGAATCACTATTGCTGCATTAGAAAGAGAACTGGACTTTCCAAGAAGCAGCATTCAGAAGTGGAATGAAAACGAACCTGGCATCCGAAAGGTACAGAAGGTAGCAGATTTTCTCGGTGTTCCGATCGAGAAGCTGCTGGAAGATGAGCCAGTGAAGGAGGTGAATTAAATGCCGAAAACAAATTATTGCCGTGATCCGGCGAGAGAACAGCAACAGCGTATCCGGGTTCTGATCTATGGTGAGGGCGTAAACGAACGGATCCTTCAGAGAATGACAGATGCGACTGGAATCCCCAAAGCAACCTTGTACCGGTGGAAGCAACAGCCGGAACTGATACCGTTGGGTAAACTGACGTTGTTAATGCAGGCTCTGAAAATATCAGGAGAAGAACTGGCCAAAGCGATTGAAGGGAGGTGAGGAAAAATGCCTGAATGGACAGAATGGCCCCTGGCCGGGAATTTCCGGATACGGCCAAAGCGGCGGGGGCCGGGGATTCGAACAGTACTGAGAAGAATAGCAGGGGCTGCCGGAATTGCGCTGTTGTTTTGGGTAGAGACAGCGCCGGTATGTGGTGTAATCGCATTACCGTTTCTTCTGGCAGCACTCCTGCTGTAGCAATTTAAGTATACCTGAAAAATATATGGAGGACAATATGAAAATTACATTTGATTCATTACAGGAAATCCGGGACTTTATGGATGAAATTACCTTCCCCGCAGTCCCGAAGGAGGACAGCAAGCCGGAAAAGAAGGACGATGGTTTTGTGCCGGCGCTGAAAGAAGAGGTTCCCTTTGAAGAGGAGCCGAAGGTCTATACCCTGGTGGAAGTTCGGGCGGAGCTGTCCAAACTCACGAAAGCCGGGAAGAAAGAACAGGTGCATAAACTTTTACAGGAGTTTGGTGCTGAGAAGCTGACGCAGGTCAAAGAGGAGGATTATCCTGCCCTCATGAAAAAGGCAGGTGAGCTGTAATGCATGCCCTGTTAGGTCCCAGCAGCGCAAAAATATGGATGAGCTGCCCGCCATCTGCCAGGCTCGGAGAACAGTTTCCGGATAAAGACACCACCTATACAGAAGAAGGGACCCTGGCGCACAAGCTGGCAGAGCTGATCCTGCGTTACAACAATAACGAGATCAGCAAAAAAGCATATACCACACGTCTGAATAAACTGAAAGCAGATCCACTGTATAGTCAGGAAATGATGGAATACATAGAGGACTATACACAGACAGTGTGGGAACTGGTAAATGAGGCAAGGGCCACCTGTCCGGACGCGCAGGCCCTCTTTGAACAGGAACTGCACTTTGAAGATTATGTGCCAGATGGTTTTGGAACCGGTGATGTCGTAATCATTGCAGATGACCTGGTACAGGTCATAGATCTGAAATACGGGAAGGGTGTCGGTGTTACTGCTTATGAGAATCCACAGCTCCGGCTGTACGGCCTGGGCGCATACCTGGAGCATTCCATACTATACGACATCCGGCGGGTCAAGATGACCATTGTGCAGCCACGGCTGGAGAATGTTACGACCGAAGAAATGACAGCGGAGGAGCTGCTGGCCTGGGCGGAGCAGGAAGTAAAGCCCAGGGCGCAGGAGGCGTTTGCCGGCACGGGTGATTTCTGTGTAGGGGATCACTGCCGGTTCTGCAAGGCCTTTGCCATCTGCCGGGCGCAGAAGGATTACCAGCTGGAGCTGGCGAAATATGAATTTGCCGATGCGGCGCTTCTGGATAACGCCGAGATCGGAGAAGTCCTGCAAAAAGCAGACGCCCTGGTGAAATGGGCGGATGCCATCAAAGAATATGCGTTTGACCAGGCATTGAATCATGGTGTCCATTATGACGGGTGGAAGCTGGTAGAAGGCAGGAGTAACCGGAAATATGCGGATGAAGCCAAGGTAGTGGAGATCTTAAGCGCTGCTGGTTATACGGATATCTATAAACCCCAGGAGCTGCAGGGCATTACGGCCATGGAGAAACTGGTGGGGAAAAAGAAGTTTGGAGAGCTTCTGGCCGGCCAGATCATCAAACCGGAAGGAAAGCCGGTTCTGGTCCCGGAATCGGATAAGCGGCCGGAGCTGAATGCTGTAGAAAAAGCGAAAGAATCATTTGAGGAGGAAGCATAACATGAGTGTAAAAGTAGTAACCGGAACTGTAAGATTTTCTTATCTGAATGTATTTAAACCGAGGGCCTTCACGGATGGAGGCGCGGAAAAGTATTCTGTGGTCCTGCTGATCCCGAAGTCTGACACAGTGACCATCGGAAAGGTAGAAAGGGCAATCGAAGAAGCAAAGCAGGAAGGCGTGAAAGAGAAATGGAAAGGCAAGCTGCCGACAAACCTGTGGATCCCGCTGCGGGATGGCGATGAGGAGAAGGCAGACGAGCATCCGGAGTATGAGGGAATGTATTTCCTGACGGCAAAATCCGACACGAAGCCTATTCTGCTGGACGAGTATAAGGATGAAATCCTGGATCAGACGGAGCTTTACAGCGGCTGCTGGGGCAGGGCGAATATCAGCTTTTTTGCCTATGATAATACCACGAAGGGGATCGGCGTGGCGCTGAATGCCCTGCAGAAAAAGCGGGATGATGAACCCTTCGGTAATGCCATGACCCTGGAATCAGCAAAAGAGAGTTTCGATGACGATGATGACGATATGTTAGGATGATGATTTATGCATGTAATGGGTGTGGATATTGAGACATACTCTGATGTAGATCTGAAGGAGGCCGGGGTATACGCATACGCGGAAAGCCCCGCCTTCGAAATCTTGTTGATCGGCTACCAGATCGACAACGGCCCAGTGCAGGTAATCGACCTTGCTTTGGGCGGAGAGCCTTATCGAGAATTTATGAGCGCTCTGACAAATCCTGAGTATATCAAGACCGCATACAATGCCAACTTTGAACGGACATGCCTTGCCGCCTATTTTAAGAAACCGATGCCGCCGGGGCAGTGGCGGTGTACGGCTGTACTGGCGGCTACCCTTGGTCTGCCGGGGACATTGGAGGCAGTAGGTGCAGCGCTGGGCTTGCCAGAGGATAAGCAGAAGGATAAGATCGGGAAAAGCCTGATCCAGTATTTTTGTAAACCCTGCAGGGCCACAAAAGCCAACGGAGGGCGGACGCGGAATCTCCCTGCCGATGCACCGGATAAATGGATGCAGTTTATAGAATATAACCGGCAGGATGTGGTGACAGAGGGCGCTATCCGGGAAAAACTGGCGATTTATCCTGCCACTGAAACTGAACAGCATCTCTGGAATCTGGACCAGTATATGAACGATCACGGGGTACGGATTGACCTGCCGTTTATCCGAAGAATACTGGGATACAGCGAGGCGTATACCAATAGGCTCTTGGAAGAAGCCAGAGAAATCACGGGCCTTCCGAATCCGAACAGCCTGGCGCAGTTAAAGCGGTGGCTGCAGGAACATTTCGGACTGCGGGTCGATAAACTGACCAAAGACACCATTCCGGAGCTGTTGGAGGAATTGAAGCAGAAACCAGGAGCGGAAAAGGGAATCCGGATGCTGAAGCTGCGGCAGGAGCTAGGGAAGACGTCTATCAAAAAGTATGAAGCGATGGAAAACGCCGTCTGCAAAGACGGGCGTCTGAGAGGTGTCCTGCAGTTCTATGGAGCAAACCGGACAGGACGCTGGGCCGGGAGGATCGTGCAGGTGCATAACCTGCCCCAGAATAAGATCCCGGACATTGATCTGGCCAGAAAGCTGGTAGCGGATGGCGAATTTGAAACGCTGGAGCTTTTGTTTGAGGGCGTTCCCTTTGTATTTTCCCAACTGATCCGGACGGCATTTATACCGTCAGAGGGCTGTAGGTTCTGTGTGGCAGACTTTTCTGCCATAGAGGCCCGTGTGACCGCCTGGCTGGCCGGCGAAGAATGGCGGATGGAAGTGTTCCGGACGCATGGGAAAATCTATGAAGCCTCGGCCTCCCAGATGTTCCATGTACCGATGGAAAATATCAAAAAGGGAAGCAAGCTGCGTCAGCAGGGTAAGGTGGCTGAGCTGGCCCTGGGATATGGCGGCGGGTTTGGAGCCATCAAGGCGATGGATAAGGACGGAAGTATTCCGGATGAAGAGATCCCAGGCCTTGTCAGGCGCTGGCGGGACTCCAGCCCCCATATCTGTAAATTCTGGAGAAATGCGGAAACAGCGGCTAAAACAGCGATCCGGGAACATCGGACGGTGCGACTGAAGAACGGGATCAGCTTCTCCTACATCAACCGGATTCTGTTTGTAAAACTGCTGTCAGGTCGGAAGCTGGCCTATTTTGATGCCAGGCTGGAGCCTACGGAAAAAGGAGAGGCCATTACTTACCTGGGAGTTGAACAGAAGTCAAAACGCTGGTGCCGGCTGGATACCTGGGGCGGGAAGCTGGTGGAGAATATTGTGCAGGCTACTGCAAGGGACTGTCTGGCAGTGACTATGATGCGCGTATCTTCAGAGGGATATCAGATTGTCCTGCATATCCATGACGAGATTGTCGTCGATGTCCCGAAAAAAGATACCGATGCCCTGCGGCGGATCACCGACATCATGGCGGAAGAGATTCCCTGGGCGCCGGGCCTGCTTCTGCGCGGGGATGGATACGAAACGGATTATTATCGAAAGGATTGACTATGGGAATTGAAAAGCTGGAGGATCACAGATTAGCAATAAAATATGACGGTTCCCTCACAGTCGCAACCGGACGGAACAGATGGGATACACACTGGAAAAATAAATCCCTGCACTGGTCAGCTTTGCTGAAAAAGCTGCAGGAGCCAACCAGGACGCAGGAAACCATGGCAGAATACCGGGCTATGTCAAAGGCCGACCAGGATCAGATCAAGGATGTGGGCGGTTTTGTAGGCGGAGGCTTAAAAGGCGGCCACAGGAAGGCGGATACCGTAGAAGGGCGTCAGATCGTGTCCCTGGATGCAGATTATGCGCCGGCGGGGCTGCAGGAGGACCTGGAGTTTTATATTGATGGGGCCTATGCCGTTTATTCGACGCATAAACACTGCCCGGAGAAGCCCAGGCTGCGGATACTGATCCCACTGGACCGGATGGTTACGCCGGACGAATATGAGGCAATTTCCCGGAAGCTGGCGGACAAGATCGGGATTGAGTATTTTGACGATACCACCTACCAGCCTAGCCGGATGATGTTTTGGGGCTCCGTGTCGCGAGACGGGGAATATGTCTTTGATTACAGCGATGCGCCTTGGATCAGGGCGGATGACATACTGGCGGAGTATCCGGATTGGACGGATACCAGCTACTGGCCGGAAAGCAGCCGCGTGCCGGAGATCCGGAAGCGGGCTGCAAAAAAGCAGGGAGACCCCTGCGAGAAAAAGGGCCTGATCGGGGCTTTCTGCCGGACGTATACGATTGATGAGGCCATCAGGGAATATTTAAGCGATATATATATCCCATGCGATAAACCGGGAAGATATACCTATGCAGAGGGATCAACGGCCGCCGGCCTGGTGCTGTATGACGACAAATTTGCCTACAGTAACCATGCCACGGATCCGGCCAGCGGGAAGCTCTGTAATGCCTTCGATCTGGTACGTATTCATAAATTCGGGGCGCAGGACGAAGATTCCAAGGCGGACACTCCAACCACGAAGCTGCCGAGCTACAAGGCCATGATCGAGTTTGCGCGGAATGACCGCGGGACAAAACTGACCCTGACAGCAGAACGGAAGCAGGAAGCCTGGGAGGACTTCCGCGATGAGGATTGGGCGGCGGATCTTGAATATGGAAAGGATACAAAGCCAAAAAACAGCCTGAAAAATGCCCGGCGGATCCTACAGCATGACCCAGCGTTACAAGGAATCGTGTTTAATCAACTGGCAGATAATATCGAAATCAAAGGGGATGTTCCGTGGAAGTCTGCGGGTGGGTTCTGGAGGGACGCTGACGACGCTCAACTGGAAAACTATCTGGATACGAATTATACGGAATTCACGAAAGCAAGGATCCTGTCTGCGATTACGAAGGTATCAGATGACCGGAGCTATCACCCCATCCGGGAATATCTGGATGCGCTGCCGGAATGGGACGGCGTAAAAAGGGTGGATACCCTTCTGATTGACTACCTGGGGGCGGAGGATACAGAATACGTGCGCCAGGTGACAAGGAAAACTCTGTGCGCTGCGGTGAGCCGTGTAAAAGACCCGGGTTGTAAATTTGATACCATGCTGGTTCTATGCGGCCCCCAGGGGATCGGGAAAAGCACCCTGATCCATAAGCTGGGCGGGAAGTGGTTTACCGACAGTTTGAGTATTGCGGATATGAAAGACAAGACCGCCGCGGAGAAACTGCAGGGATTCTGGCTGATTGAGGTCGGAGAGTTGGCGGGAATGCGGAAAACGGACGTGGAAACGGTAAAGGCGTTTCTGAGCCGTCAGACAGACGATTATCGGGCCAGCTATGGCCGCCGTGTCGGATCGCACCCCAGGCAGTGTGTGATCGTGGGGACTACCAATGCGGAAGAAGGGTTTCTGCGGGACACTACCGGAGGAAGAAGGTTCTGGCCGGTCCGGGTCCGGCAAATAGGAGAGAAAAGGGTCTGGGATATGACGGAGACGGAAATCTGGCAGATATGGGCGGAAGTGCTGACCTTGTATGAGATGGAAGAACTCTTCCTGAAAGGAGACGCTGCAGACGCTGCAGAAGAGGCCCAGAGGGAAGCATTGGAATCAGATGATCTGCAGGGCGTCATAGAAGAATATCTGAACAAGAAACTGCCGGAAAACTGGGAGAGCTGGAGTCTGTACAAACGGCAGCGGTATTACCGAGGCGAGACAGAGCTGGAGGATGAGGTCCTGATACCGGAAGGAACGGTAGAGCGGAAAGAAGTTTGTATCCGGGCGATATTATGTGAATGCCTGCAGCATGATCTGGCCTTTAAGGATCGAAGACTTTCCAATGAGCTGGCGGCGATCATGGCCCGGATTCCGGGATGGGAAAAAGAGGAAAAAACGAAGAGGGTTTTGCTTTATGGGCCGCAAATGGTATATCGAAAGAATTGTAAATAGGAGCGTAATTAAGGTGTAATTAGGGTGTAATTGTAATTAGGATATGTAATTAGCATAAATACGTCGATATATAATTACAGGCTAATTACACCACATAATTACATAGTGAAACCCGCTAGGAATCAGGGTTTTATGCTAATTTGTAATTATGTAATTAGAAAAACCCTATGGAGATATAAAAGTAAAGAAATAGAGTATATATACAGTAAAACACGCGATATATGAAATATAAGAGAAAAAACGTTACTAATTACAAGGAGGCCAACAATGGATTGTGTAGAGTGGCTGAAACAAGAATTAGAAGGGAAGGGCGATGTAGCAATCAATATCATTCGCGGAGAGGCATTGAAAAGGAATTTCACTAGAAGAGAGCTTAAAGAAGCAAGGCGTGCACTGGGCGTTAAATTAATTACGACACAAGAAGGATACTTTTGGAGATTGGAGGAAGAAAAGATATGTGGATTTTGAATCAGGATAGAACGAGGCAGGGCCATATACCTCAGCCGGGCGGTATATGTTAGAGCGGGAAATTGAATCCTGGTTAAATAAAAAAGTTCGGGAGCTGGGCGGCATTTCTTTTAAGTTCGTAAGCCCGAACAATCCGGGAGTACCAGATCGGATCTATATTTTCCCCGGAGGCCGGGTGTATTTCGTGGAGCTAAAGACTGAGATCGGGCGGTTGTCCAATATCCAGAAGTGGCAGCGGGAAAGAATCCAGAAAATGGGATGTCAGTACTTCCTGGTGAAAGGGATGCCGCAGGCCAGGGAGTTTGTAAAGGAGCTGAAGAATGAAATACATACCCCACGCATACCAGCAGTACGCGAAGGATAAACTGATTGAGCTTCCGGAAGCAGCGCTGTTTCTGGATCTCGGCCTGGGGAAAACGGTGACGACGCTGACCGCTATTGATGAGCTGATGTATGACAGGTTTGAAGTAAACCGGGTGCTGGTCATCGCCCCCAAACGGGTGGCGGAGGATACCTGGACAACTGAGGCAGAGAAATGGGATCATCTGAACCATCTGAAGATCTCCCGGGTACTGGGGAGCCGGAAAGACAGGGAGGTGGCCCTGCAGGAAGAAGCGGATATTTACGTCATCAACCGGGAAAACGTGGTTTGGCTGGTGGAAAAGTTCCGGAAGAACTGGCCCTTTGACATGGTGGTGGTGGATGAGCTTTCCAGTTTTAAATCCAACCAGGCGAAAAGGTTTAAGGCATTAAAGCAGGTCCGGCCGCTAATCCGCAGGTTTGTGGGGCTGACCGGAACGCCGGCGCCCAACGGGCTGCTGGACCTCTGGCCGCAGATGTACCTGATCGACCGGGGAGAGCGGCTGGGAAAAACGATCAGCGGATACCGGAACCGGTATTTTTATCCGGAGAAGTCAAACGGCTATGTGGTTTATTCCTACGCCCCGAAGCCCGGAGCTGAAGAGGCAATCCAGCGAAAGATTTCTGACATCTGTATTTCCATGAAGGCCGAGGACTATCTGGCCATGCCAGAGCTGACGGTGAACGATATATCCGTGAAGCTAAGCCAGTCAGAAATGCAGTTGTACAGGAGTCTGGAGAGGGAAAAGCTGATGGAAGTCCAGGGGGAAGAGATTACGGCTCTGACAGCGGCGTCCGTGTACAACAAGCTGCTGCAGATGGCAAATGGCGGAATTTATACAGATGTGGGGGATGCCCTGGAGATCCACAGGAAGAAGCTGGAGGCCCTGGAAGAGATCGTGGACACCGCAGCCGGCCAGCCGGTACTGGTGTTTTACAATTACCGGCATGATTATACGCGGCTGGCCGAATGTTTTTCGGAAGCGCGGACACTAAAAAACCAGCAGGACATCCGGGACTGGAATGAGGGACGCATCCCGGTTCTTCTGGCGCAGCCGGCCAGCATGGGACACGGCCTGAACCTCCAGGCCGGAGGCCATATCATTGTCTGGTATGGCCTGAACTGGAGTCTGGAGCTGTACCAGCAGGCCAATGCCCGGCTGTACCGCCAGGGACAGAAAAACGGCGTAATCATACACCGTCTGATCGCCAAGGGTACGGTAGACGAGGATGTGATCCGGCGGCTGGAATCGAAAGACCGGACACAGGAGAGCTTATTGCAGAGTTTGAAAGCGAGGATCAGAGAGGAGAACAAGGGTGGAGGTAAATCTTAGAAAAAGGATTTTGGCTGTAGGGGAAAGCACCGGCCGGTATAGGAAAAACAAAACGCAGGAGAAAAAGGTCCGCTGCCAGAGGTGTGGGAAATACATACAGTCTGACGGTTGCCTGGATAATGTCGAGTATGTGAAAACCAGGCGAGGGTCCGAGCTTTTCTTTCATACAGACTGCTTGTACAGAGTGTGGAAGCACGGAATTTGTTGAGCGAGATAAATAGCCGCCCTTGTAACTGATAACACAGGATTTTGCGTATAGTAACCGTTGTTTGACTGGCCCCGTGGGCGGCGGGGCAGAAAGGATGGAAATGAACAGAGTACCAAAAAACTGCCGGTACCCAAATTGCTTCAAATGTCCGTATCCGGATTGTGTGGCAGATAGGGTGTTCCGGGGTGAGATCAGACGAAACGAAGAGGCAGCCGGATTATACGGCATGGAGAAAGACGGGAAGAGGCTATGGAGCACAGAAAAACACAAGAATGCGGTCTGCGGTGATTGGAGGAGAAAAGATGCTGAAAATCGGAGCACGATATAAACGCTGGCGTCAGGTCGGGCCACACCGGGCATACCGGATGTGCCATGTGCTGGCAAAGACGGAGCGAGGCTGGCTGATCGACTGCGGAGATGGGACTCGGCGGGAGATCACGGAGGAAGAGGCTGAGAAGCTGGAGGAGGTAAGATAATGGAAAGATTAACAATACCGGGATTCAAGTGGACAGAAGATAGTATTTTTAGAGATATTGATCGGTGGAGCCTGGCAGAATGCCTGAATAGGCTATCGGAGTATGAGGATACCGGCCTGACGCCGGATGAGATCAATGCGCTGCGGGAGCGGGATACCGCGAAGGCGCCAGAAAAATTAAGCGGGTATTGGCTTAAATGCCCATCATGCGGACTCCATATTGGACGGATGGAAGATAATTTCTGCCCGGAGTGCGGACAACGGCCGAAACTGGCGACCGAAGCCCAGCGGCCGGAGTGGAAGGACCGGATGCTGCACACATTCCTGGGAGGGTACACATGATTGACGATCACCGCGTTCAGCAGATGGCCCGGGAGTATGGGATGAACCCTTCTGTGGCCAGAAGACTGCTGGAAGATGCAAGGGATGTGCCGGCGCTGCGGATCGGGCGGCGGTACCGGGAGATGACGGGAGGTGATGCCGGTGGAAAAAGAAGACAAACATATCCTGGAACAGTATACCGACATGCGGGCGGAAGAAAGAGATCTGGTAAGAAGGATTCAGTCTCTTGATGCGAAAATCCTGAACATGGAAATAGAGGGATATATTGTGGCAGATTCCGTAACATGCGGGAAAAAGGGGAAGAAGCCGCTGGGTACCAAGACAGTCAGAGGATTTCCGATTCCGGATTACCAGAAGAAAAAGGAACGGCTGAAAACTTTGAAGCTGCAGCTCCAACTGGCTGATGAGAAATTGCTGGAAATGACCAATGCGGTAGAAGAATACATACAGTCTATAACAGATAGCCGGATCAGAAGAATTATGCGTTATCGATACCTGGATGATCTGAGTTGGACGCAGGTGGCGCACAGAATGGGAGGAAAACATACTGCAGAGGGATGCAGGAGTGCCCATGACAGATGGATGGGAATAAAAAAATAAAGTTCGCCCGTTTTGCCCGCATCAGATGTGTTATATTGCTATCATGGAAAAACGATGAGCAGCAGCCATCAAAACCTCCTAAGCTGTTTGAAGCGGCCGCTATTTGGCGGCCGGGATTGCGGGGTAGAACAGAGGTCAGCTCGCCAGACAAATAATCTGGAGGACGCCGGTCCGAATCCGGCCCACGCAACATCGGGCCGTGGCCGATGAACGGACACAAAGGCCCTGAATCCGGGACGCCGGGTACCGGATAATAGGAGCGCCGCGATAGCACATTAAATGCTATGACTGCACGCCACCCGGCACATTCATCCAAAAGAACGTACCCAGGAAACCTTTAGGGGCCTGGGTCAATTTCGGAATGTAGTTTAACGGTAAAACAGCGTAGCGCACCGCGTACCGGGTTCGACTCCCGGCAATCCGACTGTGATCCCTCATAAGACGGACTTGCTTGCAAGGCAACGCCGCAGGGCACAAAGAAAATATTTTTTATCACTCTATCCCTAAAAAGCACCCAAAACAAGGGTGCTTTTTGCATGAAAGGGGAATTTGGATGGCCAAAGAATTTGCCAAAGCATTTTATAACAGCTCAGCCTGGAAAAAATGCAGGGCTGCGTACATTGCATACAGGCAGAGGATTGATGGAGGTATGTGCGAGAGCTGCCATGAGGTGCCGGGATATATTGTCCACCATAAGGTCGAGCTTACGCCAGAGAATATCAATGATCCAAATATTGCATTAAGCTTCGGAAATCTGAAATATGATTGCCACGTGTGCCATCAAAAGGAAAACACAGGGGGAACTATTTACGGCCTGATAGAATATGAGTTCTCATCGGATGGGGAAGTGTGCGTACTCCCCCCTAAATTAAAATAGTATTATGACAATTCAAGACCACGCTGCCCCATTCAGAGAATACGCAGGAAATTTCACGTGAGGGGTGTGGTCAAAAAGAAAAAGAAGCGCTGAAATGTACGGGTAAATACAACGGGGAGAAAGGAGGAATTTATGGCGAATTACGAGGGAAAAGGAAAAGAAGAGATCATAAAGTCGGAGAAAAGAAAACTTTCAGGGATTTACACAAGGCTTGACAGAAAAACCAAAAAGGCTGTGGATTCCTTGATTGATGAGGCAGCTTTTATGGCGGCGTCCCTGTATGAACTACGCCAGATTATCGATGAAAAAGGGTATACGGAGGAGTATCAGAACGGTGCGAACCAGAAAGGGGTAAAAAAATGCTCAGAAGTCGAAGTCTATAACACGATGATCAAAAATTATATGGCCACGATTAAGCAGCTGACGGATCTGCTGCCGAAAGAACAGACCGTAAAGGCTGCAGCAGTCTCCGATGGCTTTGAGGATTTTGTGAATGGCCGGGATGATTAAATATCCGGATGATTATAACCCGATTTTGGAATATTGGGATAAAATCCAGCGCCATGAAATAAATGTCAGCGATAAAGTTTATCGTACATACCGAAAAGTGGTAAGGGATATCCGGGAACCGGGAGAATATTTTTACAGCCCCAAAAGAGGAAACCACATCATAGAATTTGCCGAGAATTACTGCCGGCACTCCAAAGGAAAATTCGGCGGGAAGCCGGTGCGCCTGGAGCTGTGGGAGAAAGCACACCTGGCAACGATTTTTGGGTTTGTGGATATTGAGGGAAACCGGAAATACCGGGAGAGCATCCTGATTGTCGGAAAGAAAAACGGTAAATCCCTGCTGGCGTCTATTGTGGGATTGTACATGCTGGTGGCGGATGGGGAACCGGGACCGGAGGTCTATGCAGTTGCCACAAAAAAAGATCAGAGCCGGATCATCTGGCTGGAGTCGAAGCGCATGACAAAGAAATCACCGTCTTTGCTGAAAAGGATCAAGCCGCTGGTGGGAGAACTGGATTCGGACTTTAACGATGGAGTTTTTAAGCCACTGGCGTCAGACAGCGACACATTGGACGGTCTTAACGTGCACTGCGTCCTGATGGATGAGATCCATCAATGGAAACAGGGGCAAGCCCTGTACGACATTATGGCGGACGGAGTCACGGCCAGGGAGCAGCCGCTGGTATATATTACTTCGACCGCAGGGACAATCCGCGAAGATATTTACGACCAGAAGTATGAAGAGGCAGAAATGGTCATCAATGGATACGAGGACGAGGATGGATATAAGGATGAGCATTTTATCGCCTTTATTTATGAGCTGGACAACCGAAAAGAATGGACGGAGGAATCCTGCTGGGAAAAGGCCAATCCCGGGCTTGGCACAATCAAAAATAAAAAAACCCTGAGAGATAAAGTTGAAAAGGCAAAGAAAAATCCGCTGCTGGTAAAAAATCTGGTGTGCAAAGAATTTAACATCCGGGAGACATCGTCAGAGGCGTGGCTTACGTTTGAGCAGGCAAACAATACAGAAACGTTTGATCTGAAAGAACTGGAACCACGGTACGGAATCGGGGGAGTAGACCTTTCATCCACCACGGATTTGACTGCAGCGAAGGTTATTTTTAAAGTCCCGGGGGATGAGCACATCTATGTAATGTCCATGTACTGGATGCCTGAGGATCTGGTGGAAAAGCGGGTGCAGGAGGACAAAATCCCATATGATGTATGGATTGAAAAAGGATATGTCAGAACCTGCGACGGAAACAAGATATCTTACCGGGATGTGAAGGCGTGGTTTGTGGAAATACAGGAACAGCATGATATTTACCTGAACCTGATCGGATATGATTCCTGGAGCGCTGTATACTTTGTGGAGGATATGCAGGACTATTTTGGAAAAGCCAGCATGGTGCCGGTTATTCAGGGGAAAAAGACTCTTTCCCAGCCTATGAAATGCCTGGGAGCAGATCTGGAAAATAAACTGATCGTATATAACAACAATCCTGTGGATAAATGGTGCCTGTGCAATACGGCTGTGGATGTCGACAGAAACGATAATATCCAGCCTATCAAAACCAGCAAGCCAAGGAGAAGAATCGATGGCACAGCGGCTCTTCTGGATGCCTATGTGGTCCTGCAGAACAATTTGAATGAATATATGTCACTGATATGATGGAGGAAAGCAATGAAACCATTTTGGAAAAGAGACCCCACCAAAAAGAAAAATCAGGCAGAGCAGAAAAATGTGATTCAAATGGTCACTACAACCGGGGAATTTTATTATGCCTGGAACGGAAAACTCTATGAGAGCGATATCGTAAGGGCCTGCATCCGGCCGAAAGTAAAAGCTATCGGGAAGCTGGCGGGAAAACATATCCGGGAAGACCCGAATGGGCAGCTGAAAGTTAATCCGGATGCAAATATACGGTTTCTGCTGTCGGAACCAAATCCGTATATGACCGGACAGCAGATGCAGGAGAAAGTGGCCAATCAGCTATGCCTGAACAATAATGCCTTTATCCTGATTGTGCGGGATGAGAACGGGAAGCCCGTACAGCTTTATCCGGTTCCCTGTGTGTCTGCGGAATCAAAGTACAATGATGCTGGAGAACTGTTTTTAAAGTTTCAGTACCGAAACGGAAAAAGCGGCATATTCCGCTATTCGGATATCATCCACCTTCGTCAGGATTACAATGAGAACGATATTTTCGGGACAAGCCCGGCGCCGGCGCTGGCCTCCATGATGGAAGTAATCGGAACCATTGACAGGGGAATTATACGGGCAATTAAGAACAGCGGCGTGATACGGTGGCTTCTTACCTTTAATTCATCTATGAGGGATGAAGACATCAAAAAGAATGTGCAGAAATTCGTAGACAATTACCTGGCAGTGGAGACGGACTCTTTTGGAGCTGCCGGAGTGGATGCGAAAGCAACTGTGCAGAGGATTGAACCGAAAGATTATGTGCCGAACGCGGCGCAGACGGACCGCACGGTGGAACGGATTTATTCGTTTTTTGGGACAAACAAAAAGATTGTGCAGAGCGATTATTCAGAAGATGAATGGACGGCCTATTATGAGGCGGAAATTGAGCCGGCAGTGGTACAGATGCACCAGACCTATACGGTGGGACTTTTCTCCAGAAAAGAGAGAGGATTTGGAAATAAAATTGTATTTGAAGCCAACAATCTGCAGTGCGCCAGTCTGACTACGAAGCTTGCCTTTCAGGCCATGGTGGATCGCGGGGCCATGACCCCGAATGAATGGAGGGCTACCATGAATCTGGCCCCGACAGAAGGCGGAGACAAGCCAATTCGGAGGCTGGATACGCAAGTAGTAAATCTCGTGGAGACGGCACTTGCCAAGATGGATAAAGAGAACTGCTTCGCCATTGCGGATATGATCACAAAAATATTGAATCAGGCAGGAGGTGAGAAGAAAAATGAAGCACAGGATTGATATCAGAGGCCCGATGATACCAAATGATTACAAATTTTACTACGATTTTTTTGGAATGGACAGCACGTGCCCCAATGATGTAAAAAGTGTCCTGGATGCAGTTCAGCCAGGGGATGAGGTGGAAGTCTATATTAATTCCGGTGGAGGCGTTATCGATGTCGGGTCAGAGATTTACACAATGCTCCGAGGCAGAAGTGATGTAAAAATTTATATCACAGGGGAGGCCTGCAGCGCCGCATCCATCGTGGCCATGGCAGCTTATTGCGAAATGTCCCCCACAGCGCTGATGATGGTGCACTGCGTCTCGACAGGAGCAAACGGAAATCACAGTACCATGGAGCATACCGCGGAGATATTAAAGACTGCGGATCAGGCTCTCAGCAATGCATATGTATCAAAAAGCGGAATGTCTCATGAGGAAGTGCTGGAAATGATGAACCATGAGACATGGCTCACCGCTGAACAAGCAAAAGAAAAACATCTGATCGATGCCGTCATGTTTGATGAGAACAGTATGGACAGCCTTGTGGCGGCCGGGACGGGATTTGAACTTCCGTCCTCTGAAATGCTCGGAAAAATAAAAGATGTAATGGAAAGAACGGACGCAAGAGAGGCGCCTGTTTTTTTATTGCAGCAGAAATTGAAATTTTTGAAATTGAGAGGAGAAAAACGATGAACAAGAAACAGTATGAAGAAAAAAGAAGAGCCTTAATGGATGAGGCGGAAACCTTGCTGAATCAGGGAATGGCCGATGAGGCACAGGCAAAGATGAATGAAGTGGAATCCCTTGATACGGAATGGGACAAGATCGCCCAGGCGCAGGCAAATTTCAATGCCTTAAATCGGGAGCCGAAACCGGTAAACCCGTTCGGAACCAGGGGAGAAGTCACCGGATCGACAGAACAGGCGTCCATTGACAATGCGTACGACTCTGTAGAATACAGAACCGCATTTATGAATTATGTGCTGAAAGGCACGCCCATTCCTGAAAAGTTTACCAATGCAAACGAGAATACCAAAACCACGGATATTGGAGCGGTAATTTCTCCGACAGTGATCAACCGGATTGTGGAGAAAATGGAAGCGACCGGAATGATTCTCCCGCTCGTGACAAGAACCGCTTATCCGGCAGGAGCAACGGTTCCGACTTCTTCCGTGAAGCCGGTGGCAACTTGGGTGGCAGAGGGCGGAACCTCTGATAAGCAGAAGAAAACCACAGGCCAGATTGACATCAAGGGATACAAATTAAGGTGTGCAATTTCCATGACCCTGGAAGCATCGGTGATGTCCCTGCAGATCTTTGAGGATGTGTTCGTGAAGAATGTATCAGAGGCTATGGTAAAAGCCCAGGAAAAAGCATTTATCGAAGGAACTGGAAGCGGACAGCCCAAAGGCATTTTAAAAGAAACTGCGCCGTCCGGGCAGAACGTTGATATTGCGGCAGCGGAAGACCCGGACTACCAGACCCTGGTGGATGCGGAAGCGGCTCTGCCTCTCGCCTATGAAAACGGCGCTGTCTGGAACATGACCAAAAAGACATTCATGAAATTTGTAGGCATGGTGGATACCAATGGCCAGCCTATTGCCAGGGTGAATTACGGGATCAACGGAAGCCCGGAGAGAACGCTCCTGGGAAGAAGAGTCGTACTGAACGACTATATGACCAGCCTGGGGACAACTATTTCTTCTGACACAGTGGTAGCCTTCCTGTTTGACTGGTCCGATTATATGTATAACACCAATTATGCTATGCGGATCAAAACATATGAGGATAATGACACGGAAGACCAGATCACCAAAGCGGTTATGATCTGCGATGGAAAGGCCATTGATGTGAATTCTCTGGTAACGGTTACAAAAAAGGGGGAATGATGGGCTCTGACATACTGACTGTGCCAGCGGCAAGTCAGAGCCTGTATGGTAAGTCCGTTGGAGAAATGATCAGCGCCGACACGAAGGTACTTCACGACGGGACGGTGACCGGAACATTTCATTATGTCACTGGATACACTGGATTTAATTCAGCCAAAACCGAGGAGCAGGAGGGATATTTCTTCCCCTTCACATTAACCCGGCCGGGAAGCCAGATGACCTTCAAGAAGAACGGAAAAGATTCCAAGAAGAACATCCCCTGGGAGGCTGATAATGTGCTTCGGGTAACGGCCGGGGATACTTTTGCAGTATCCGTAGACAATGAAGAAATCGTCACCTTTAATTTTGCGAAAGCAACTTTTGAGCCAAAGAGCTAAGGAGCCAGGTATGGAAGAAAGGGAACTGATCAAAAAGATAAAGAGAAGAATTCGCGCGATGTCGGAAGAGGCGGACGAAGAGGTGAGCGATTTAATCAGTTCCTGCAGACAAGAGCTGGAAAAAGCCGGAGTATACGGGGATGAGAGCAATCCCCTATACTACCAGGCAATGGTTCTGTACTGTAAGTCCCATTATGGATATGACGAAAATACAGAACGTTTTTTAGATGCCTTTGGCTGCCTGAGGGATTCCATGGCCCTGTCTGGGGATTTTGAAGAAGGAGAAACGGCGGATGATAGTGGAACTGATATGGAGTGAGATTACCAAAAATGAAAACGGATTTCCTGTAGAGCAGTACCACAGCATCCAAGCTTACGGGAAGGAGAAATCCGCAACCAGGTCAGAAGTCTATGAGGCAATGAGAGCCGGAGTAGATGTAAAGACAGTTCTGGAGGTGCGACAGGAAGACTGGGAACAGACACGCCATCTGGTAGATGGAAAACCAGAATACGCGAGAAAGGTGAAGCTTAGTGGATGCGAATACCGCATTGTGCGCGGATACAAAAAAGGGAAAGCAACCATAGAACTGACATGTGAATGATATGGCTTTTCAGGAAATGGGTCTGGATGACCTGATAAGGGAACTGGAAGAGTTCGGGCAGGTGGACAGACTGGCCCCGCAGATGCTGGAAGCGGCAGCGCCGATCCTCGAGAAGGAAATGAAAAATCAGGTGCGAAAGCAGGCAGACAAAGGATATGCTACAGGGGATCTGGAAAATGCGGTAACCCATGGCAAGACAAAGAAAAATCAGTATGGCCATTATCTGACGGTGACGGCAGAAGGAACAGACCGGAAGGGTGTGAGAAATAATGATAAATTGGCCTATCTGAATTATGGCACATCCAAGCAGGCGGCCCGGCCGGTAATTTCGACTGCAGTGAATAATTCTGAGGAGGCTTGCATCACAGCCATGCAGGATAAGTTTAACGAGGCAAAAAAATGAATGTGAACCAGAAAATAGAAGAAGCCTTGAGCCCTCTGATTAAAAAAATCTGGCCAATGTACTGCCCGGAAGACCCGAAGCCGGATCTGTATGCCGTATATAATTCCGAACTGGATGAAGTCGGGCTATTCGGGGATGACCAGGATGAAGAATGGGTGCACCATATGCAGGTGCACCTGTTTACAAAAAAAGATTACATGGAAATCAGATCCCAAATCCGGGAAAGGCTCAGAGCGGCGGGTTTTACCATGACAAACATTGCGACATTTTATGAGAGTGATACGGAATATTATCACCTGTGCTTTGAATGCTGGATTGAAGAATAACAATCTAGGTAATTGCGAAACAGGTTTGCAGGCTTGATTCCAGCGAGGTAAAGCCCCGGT
>ERZ1643246.1808-NODE-1808-length-22124-cov-15.948253_pt1 | contig 22124 bp, 21 predicted proteins | sample MGYA00579265_ERZ1643246 | MGnify/ENA primary metagenome ERZ1643246 (study PRJEB29033, sample SAMEA4952261) | chicken gut metagenome | biome: Broiler Chicken; feature: Gastrointestinal Tract; material: Caecum | place: Ireland | collected 2018 | study: Broiler...
GGGACAGTGGATTTGGAGGACACCGCTCTTTGAATATTCAACACTGCATCCGCCAGATCTTTCTGGGGCAGGGTCAATTTCATAAATGGGGTCCCTTCTTTCTATGGTTAGGATACAATAGTTTTCTTTTTAGAATCAGTAGTAGAGGAGCTCAAAAAGTTGAGATCCCTTGTAGCACCGCTGTTTGTCTGCATTTTTTGAATTTTTATGCATTGAGAAAATGTTGATAACTCGAGTTCGCTTAACATTGCAAGTCCCAGCGTTTTTAAAAGTTGAAAACTCGGTGAGGAAAGTTGAAGAATCTGTGGAAGATGAAATTGGCGTAAAGCCGCACTTTTCCACGAAATTCTGGAAAAGTGGAGAGGATTTCAACTTTCTTTTAAAGAAAAATAAAAGGCAAAAAATCAGCGGTCGCGGATGTTCTTGATAATATCCTCTACAGTAGCTTTGGTACGGGGGTCTTTGGCCATATTTTTCTCTACTTGCTGGGTGGCGTAGACCACGGTAGAGTGATCGCGGCCGCCAAACTCCTCGCCAATGGAGGCCATGGGGAGCTGGGTGATGTCCCGGACCACATACATGGCAATCTGGCGGGCGTTGGAAACCGCCGCGTTCCGCTTTGCAGAGCGGATGTCTGCCGGGGAGACCCCGAAAGTGCGGCCCACTTCCTCGATGATCTTTTCAATGGTCACCGGGGCGGGCTGGTCGTTATTGATAATGTCGCTGATGGCTGCCTGGGCGGTGTTGATGCTGGGGGTCTTGCCTTCCAGCAGGTAATAGGCCTTGAGCTTCTTCACGGCGCCTTCCAGCTGCCGGATGTTGCTCTTGAGCTTGTTGGCGATATACTCACTGACATTGTCCGGCACCACAATATCCAAAAGCTCCGCTTTGCGCTTGATAATGGCAATGCGGGTCTCGAAGTCCGGGGGCTGGATGTCCGCGGTCAAGCCCCACTCAAAGCGGGTTTTCAGCCGGTCCTCAAGGGTAGCGATGTCCTTGGGGGGGCGGTCCGATGTGAGGACAATTTGCTTTTTGGCCTCGTACAGGGTATTAAAGGTGTGGAAGAACTCCTCTTGGGTAGAGTCCTTGCCGGCGATAAACTGGATATCGTCCACCAGCAGGGCGTCGGCCTGGCGGTACTTTTGCCGGAATTCCGGCGTAGTGCCCTTGCGGATGGCCTCGATAATCTCGTTGGTAAAGTCGTCTCCCTTAATATAGATGATATTCATTTCCGGGAACCGGGTGGAGATCTCGTTGCAGATGGCATAGAGAAGGTGGGTCTTGCCCAGCCCGGAGTTTCCGTAAATAAACAGAGGGTTATACAGGGCCGCAGGCTTGGTTGCAACGGCCATAGAGGCGGCGTGGGCAAATTTGTTGGAAGGGCCCACGATAAAGGTATCAAAGGTGAATTCGTAATCATCGCTCTTGGCGTCCTGAGGGGCTTTTTCTTTTTCCTCGCTGAGCTCTTCCGGTGTGCAGAGCAAAATTTCGATCCCGGATCCAAAAATCTCCCCGAATGCTTCGGTTAATAAGTCGGAGTAGCAGCGGGTCAGTGTCTGCTTGTGGAATTCGTTGGGAACTTCCAAGGTTGCCACTCCTTTGGAAAAATCCAGCGAAACGGGTTTAATGCGGCTGATCCAGGAATTGTAGGCGACTTCTGTGATGTGTTTTTTGCAGTACTCACAAATCAGTCCCCATGCTTCCGTAAAAGATTCCATGAATTGATCCATCCCTTCTATCCGGCAAAGCCTGATGTCATTCGTTCTTTTTTTCGCAAAACGGTTCCTTTGCATTCAAAATTATCCTATCATATTTTCCACAATAAATCAAATGTTTTTGTGGAAAAGCCGTCTGGTTCTCAACGGTTAACTTTGTGAAAAGTGCATTGCTTCTTGTAAAACAGAAAAACAATCCGCCGCAAGGGAGAGAAAGGAAGAGAAGGGATATTTTTGAAAAAGGGCTTTCCAGCCCGAAAAAACATCCTGGAAAACCGGTTCCTTTTCTGCGGCTTTTATGCTATAGTAAAGGAAAGAAGGGGATACAGCCCCCGAAAAGCCCCTGTGCAGCGGGGAAAAACTGGACGAATGGCCGTTTTTTCGAGATTTTTATTGACATCTGCCTGCCAGGTAAGGTATAATGCTAACTTGCAAGGCTTATACCTTTATACCCGAAAGGAGGGTGTTTGTATGCTGAGAACGTATCAGCCGAAAAAGCTGCACAGAAAAAAGGAGCACGGCTTCAGAAAGAGAATGTCCGACAGAAATGGGCGTAAGGTTCTGGCCCGCCGCAGAGCGAAGGGCAGAGCACGTCTGTCTTATTGATTTTTGATGTCTGTTCCCAAAAACAGCATAGCGGCCTGCGGCCGCTGCAAGGGCCACCGATAAAGGGGTCCGGCCCCCGGCCGGACGCTCCCTGCTTGATGCTCCGTAGACCGGGGAATCAGAAGGGTTTCCTTTTCGGAGTGGCCTTTTCTTTATGAAAGCAAAGAGACTGATGGAATGTGCGCACCCCGGGATGGGCCGGGGTTGGGATGGATGTGCAGGATGGATTGTTTTGTTCCCATATGTGAAAATCGGGATTTCCGCAGAGCTTATGCGAAGGGCAAGGCTTTTGTTACGCCAATCGTGGTGGTCTATGTTTTAAAAAACCGCTGCCGCTCTTTGCGGGTAGGGATTACCACCAGCAAGAAAACTGGAAATGCCGTAAAGCGGAGCCGTTCCCGCCGGGTGCTGCGGGAAGCCCTTCGGGCTTTGGCCCCGGAGATCAAGCAGGGATATGACCTGATTTTGGTGGCCCGGGCAAAAACGCCCTTTGTCAAGAGCACCCAGGTGCAGGAGGCCCTGCGCCAGCAGTTGGAAAAGGCAGGGATTCTCCTGTGAAGCGCCTGTTGATCCGGCTGGTGCGGTTTTATCAAAAAGGGATTTCTCCCTTAAAGCCCCCTTGCTGCAAGTATATCCCCACCTGCTCCCAATATGCGGTGGAGGCGCTGGAGCGCTTTGGCGCCCTGAAAGGGACAGCGTTGGCCATTTGGCGGATTCTGCGCTGCAATCCCTTTAGCCGGGGCGGATACGATCCGGTTCCGGAGAAAAAGAAAAAAGACAGATAACGATGATGAGGTGCCCATCTTATGATGCAGATATTGAATTTTTTTGGCAGCCTTCTGGGGTATATCCTGTGGTTCTTCTATATTATTGTACGGAACTACGGGGTAGCCATTATCCTGTTTACGGTAGTGGTCAAGTGCCTGCTGTTCCCCTTCTCCATTAAGCAGCAGAAATCCATGGCGGCCCAAAGCAAAATGGCGGCAAAGCAAAAAGAGCTCCAGGCCCGCTATGGCAATGATAAAATGAAGTACAACGAGGAGCTGCAGAAGCTCTATGAAAAAGAGGGCATCAGCCCTATGGGCGGCTGCCTGACAACGCTTCTGCCGTTCCCGATTATGCTGGGATTGTACTACTCGGTAGTGTTCCCCCTGCGCAATGTGCTGCATCTGCCTTCGGAATCGGTGGATCAGGCGCTGGCTCTGCTGCAGAGGATTCCCGGCGTGGGTGTAAACTTCTCCGCTAACAGTTTTTATAATGAAATTGAATTGGTAAAGCATTTTGATTCTCTGAAGGATCACTTGACAGGAATTTTTACCGGAAGCGAACTGGATCAAATCAGCTCTTTGTCCGGCGGTTTTCAGTTTTTGGGACTGGATCTGCTCCAGACGCCCCAAGGCAGCGATTTTATGAGTATGCTGTGGCTGATCCCGGTTTTGTGCTTGGTGACTTCCTGGGGCAGCCAGTTCTTCATGATGCGGATGCAGCCTGGAATGCAGCAACAGCAGGGCTGCATGAAAGTAATGATGTTTGCCATGCCGCTGATCAGCGTGTATTTCTCCTATGTAATGCCCGGTGCTATCGGCTTCTACTGGATTATTTCCACCCTGACCAGCTTCTTGAGCCAGATCGTAGTATATCGGTGTTACAGCCCGGCCCAAATTTCGGCCCGGTCGGAGGCGCGGCGTGCGGTTCTGCGGTTCCAGGAAGAAGCGGCGGTGGCGGAACTTCCCCCTGCGGTACAGCGAAAACTGGCGGAGAAAATTTCTGCGCCTCAGCAGCACAGCCCTGAGAAAAAGGGCAGTGCACCGCAGAAAAAAGGCGGGAAAGCCAAAGGGAAAAAAGCCGGAAAATCTGGAAATGACAATTATTTGGGGACGAAAAAATAACACTGGAAACAGTGTTTGTTGGAGGTGCAGGTAATGATGAAAGAAGCGATCGCTACAGGCGAGACTGTGGAACAGGCCTATGAAAAAGCCTGCGAAATGCTGGGAGTGGAATCCCACGAGGCCAAGTTTGAGATCCTGGAGATGCCGGTGAAAAAGACCTTTGGGCTTTTCGGCGGCAGCCCGGCCAAGGTGCGGGCCTATGTGGAATCTTCGCCTGCGGAAACCGCTGCGGCTTATTTGAAAAAAGTAGTGAGTGAAATGGGTCTGCGGGATGTAGAGGTTTCTATCCAGGAGGAGGAAAACGGCGCCATGCTGTCCCTCTCCGGCGAGGATATTGGCTTTATCATCGGGCATCGCGGAGAGACCCTGGATGCTTTGCAGTATCTGGCCGGTTTGGTTGCCAACCACGTGGGAGACGGCTATTACCGCATCACCCTGGATATCGGCAACTATCGGGAAAAGCGCAAAGAGACCCTGGAAGTGCTGGGCCGGAAAATGGCGGCAAAGGCTCTGAAAACGGGCCGGAACTGCTCTCTGGAACCCATGAACCCCTATGAGCGCCGGATTATTCACACGGCAGTGCAGGAAGTAGAGGGCGCGAAGTCCTGGAGTGAAGGGGAAGATTTGGCCCGCCATGTAGTGATTGGCCCGGAAGAGGGCGAACGGCCTCAGCGCCGGAGCAATTACCGCAGCGGAAACCGCCGCGGCGGCCCTAAGGGCGGCCAGAACAACCGGCGGAGTCATCCCTCCGGCAACCGCAGCCATCCTCAGGGAGACCGGAAGCCCTCCGGTAATGCCCCCAAGCGTGATGATGGGGATATGCCCCTGTATGGCCGGATTGACCGGAAGGTGTAATCCTGATGGATAGATACTGAAAAAGAAGAGGCGGCTCTCCGAGGGGCCGCCTTTTTGTATGTTCCTGTTTTGGAAAGGTTGTGAAGTGGGTATGCTGGAAATAGAAAAGAAGCTGGGAGAGACTATTGCGGCCATCTCCACGGCCCAGGCTCCGGGAGGCATTGGTATTGTGCGAATTTCTGGGCCTCAGTCCCGACAGGTAGCGGACCGGGTGTTCCGCTCCCCGAAGGGGAAGAAGGTAGCCGATGCCGCTGGGTATACCGCCTTGTACGGCTGGGCGTTTGCCGGGGAGGAAAAGTTGGACGAGGCCATTGCTTTGGTATTTGCCGCCCCGGCCAGCTATACCGGGGAAGATGTGGTGGAGCTGTCCTGTCATGGGGGCGTTTTCGTCATGCGCCGGGTGCTGGAAGCGGTGCTGGCAGCAGGGGCTTCTCCCGCTGGCCCTGGGGAATTCACCAAGCGGGCGTTTCTCAACGGCAAGCTGGGTCTGACAGAGGCGGAAGCGGTGATGCAGGTGATCTCCGCCCAGGGGACCCAGGCGGCCAGGGCCGCCCGGGCCGGAAAAGAAGGCGCTTTGGAAAAACGGATTGTCCATATCCGGGAGCGGCTTATTGATGCGGCGGCTCATTTGGCGGCTTGGGCGGATTATCCTGACGACGATGTGCCGCAGGTGGATGAACCTTCGTTATTATCTGCTCTGCAAATTTGCCGGGGAGAACTGGAAAAGCTCCTGAAGCAGTTTAATGCCGGCCGTGCCGTGCGGGAAGGAGTGGATACCGCCATTGTGGGGCGCCCCAATGTGGGAAAATCCACCCTGATGAACCTGCTGGCCGGCTGTGAGCGCTCCATTGTCACCCAGTATGCCGGCACCACCCGAGATGTAGTGGAAGATACCGTGGTGCTGGGAGATGTGCTGCTGCGATTGGCGGATACCGCGGGCATTCGGCAGACCAATGACCCGGTGGAGAGCATCGGTGTGGATATGGCCCGGAGCCGGATGCAGAGCGCCCAGCTGGTGCTGGCAGTGTTTGACGCTTCGGAACCTTTGATAGAGGAAGATCAGGAGCTGATGGAGAGTTTGCAAGGCGTGCCGGCGGTAGCAGTGGTGAATAAGACGGATTTAGAGCCCAAAGTGGACATGGAGGCTCTGCGGAGGGCGTTTTCCCAGGTGGTTTCCATTTCTGCACGGAATGGAGAGGGGCTGGAAGCATTGGAAGAAGCCTGCGCTCAGGTGTTGGAGACGGTCTCTCTGAATCCGGCGGAAGGGATGCTTTATACCGAACGCCAGCGGGACGATGCCCGCCAGGCTTTAGACTGCACGGAAGAGGCCATTGCTGCTATGGAAGCGGGCATGACCTTGGATGCCGTGACGGTTTCCGTAGAGGGGGCGGTTTCTGCCCTACTGGAGCTTACCGGCGAGCGGGCAACGGAGGCGGTAGTGGATTCGGTGTTTGCGCAGTTCTGCGTGGGAAAGTGACTTTCCACAGCGGCAATTTTGATAGGATTCCCGAAGGCGGAGGCTTTCCGTCTCCGGGAATTTTTAAACTTGCGGCGCGCGGTTTTTGACAAATGTTATGTAAACCAAAGGAGGTTATTCACCGAAATTCTGATATTATGTAAACTTGATAGAGGAGTAAAAGCCCTTCCCCGCGAGGCTGAAAGGGCGTGCCGGCGTAGAAATTACGCGGTGAATATGGTAAAATAGAGCCATCTTCCCGAAGAAATTTCGGGACACGGCAGACAGGAAAGAAAAGAACTCGAGTGAAACCCATGGGAAAAGGAGCGGATGGTATGGGATATGATGCAGGGCATTTTCAGGTAGCGGTGATCGGAGCCGGCCATGCGGGCATTGAAGCAGCCTTGGCGGCGGCCCGGCTGGGATGTGAGACGGTGATTTTTACCATTAACATGGATGCAGTGGGCAACTGCCCCTGTAACCCCAGCATTGGCGGCACAGCCAAAGGGCATCTGGTGCGGGAGGTGGACGCTCTCGGCGGGGAAATGGGGAAAACGGCGGACGCCTGCACCATTCAGAGCCGGATGCTGAATTTAGGCAAGGGCCCGGCAGTCCATTCCCTGCGGGCCCAGATTGACCGGCGGAAGTATTCGGATTTAATGAAGCACAAGCTGGAGCTCCAGGAGCGCTTGCAGATGAAGCAGGCGGAAGTGGTTTCTTTGGAACAGGGGGAAAAGGGCCAGTGGAAGCTCTCCACCCGGCTGGGAGCGGAGTATACGGCAGACGCAGTGATTTTGGCTACGGGTACTTTTTTAGGCGGCCGTATTTTTGTGGGAGAGGTTTCCTACGAGAGCGGGCCGGACGGAATGTTCCCGGCGGCGTTTTTGGCGGATTCCTTGAAAAAGCTGGGGCTGCGCCTTCGCCGGTTTAAAACCGGCACCCCAGCCCGGGTGCTGCGTTCCAGTATTGATTTCAGCGATTTAGAGTCCCAGGCAGGGGACGAGCCTCCGGTGCCCTTTTCCTATGAGACGGAAACGCCCCCGGAAAACAAGGAATTGTGTTATGTGAGCTGGACCAACGACCGCACCAAGCAAGTCATTTTGGACAACATCCATCGTTCTCCTTTGTACAGCGGCATGATTGAGGGGGTGGGGCCCCGGTACTGTCCCAGCATTGAGGATAAGATTGTCCGGTTTGCGGATAAGCCTCGGCACCAGCTCTTTATTGAGCCCTGCGGGGAGAATACCGAGGAAATGTATTTGCAGGGAATGTCCTCCTCCTTGCCGGAAGAGGTGCAGATTGCTTTTTACCACACCATTAAGGGCTTGGAGCACGTGCAGATTATGCGCAGCGCCTACGCCATTGAGTACGACTGCGTAGACCCCACCCAGATGGAGGCCACTCTGGAATTTGCCGATTTGCCGGGCCTCTACGGCGCAGGGCAGTTTAACGGCAGTTCCGGCTATGAAGAGGCGGCGGCCCAGGGTTTGGTGGCGGGCATCAATGCTGCCCGGAAGGTGCAGGGGCTTTCTCCTATGATTCTGGACCGGGCCAGCTCCTATATCGGCACTTTGGTGGATGATTTGATTACCAAGGGCGTGACAGACCCTTACCGGATGATGACTTCCCGTTCGGAATATCGGCTGGTGCTCCGTCAGGACAACGCTGATGAGCGTTTGACCCCCATTGGCCGGGAGATTGGCCTGATTGGGGACGACCGGTGGCAGAAATTTCAGGAAAAGCAGGCCCAGAAAGAGCAGGAGCGCAAGCGGGTGGAAAAGCTGGTATTTTCCCCTACCGAGGAACTTAACGCGCTTCTTGTTTCACGTGGAACAACTCCGGTGACGTCAGGAGTACATATGTCGGATCTGCTCCGCCGGCCCCAGATTACCTATGACTCTCTGGCGCCGGTGGATAAGGACCGGCCCGACTATCCGGAGGCGGTATTTGAAAATGTGGAGATTGAGATGAAGTATGAGGGGTATATCCGCCGCCAGAAGGCGGATATTGCCGAAATGCGACGGCTGGAGAAGAAACTCTTGCCCCGGGATATGGACTATGAAAAGCTGGAAGGACTGCGTATGGAAGCCCGGGAAAAATTACAAAAGGTACGTCCGGCCAATATTGGACAGGCCAGCCGGATCTCCGGGGTGAGTCCGGCGGATATTTCCGTGTTGCTCATTTGGCTGGCGAAAGAGGAAGGAGGCCCTATTCATGGAGGATATTAAGAACCGTTTATCGGAGCTGTGCGGGCAGAAGGGCATTCTGCTGACGGAGAAGCAGCTGGCACAATTTCAGCGGTATATGGAGTTGCTGGTGGAGTGGAACCAGAAAATGAACCTGACGGCCATTACCGACCCGGAAGGGGTGACGGTAAAGCACTTTTATGACAGCCTGATACTGCTGCAAGCTGTGGAGATTCCAGAGGGGGCCAGGCTCATTGATGTGGGAACGGGAGCGGGATTCCCGGGGATCCCCCTGGCTATTGCCCGGCCGGATATCCGCTTGACTCTGCTGGACAGCCTGAATAAACGGCTGACTTTTTTGGCGGAGGTCTGCCGGGAGCTGGAAATCCAGGCGGAACTTCGCCATGCCCGGGCAGAGGAGGGCGGCCGCCAAAAGGAACTGCGGGAGCAGTTTGACATAGCTACTGCCCGTGCGGTGGCGGGGATGAATGTTCTTAGTGAATACTGCCTGCCCTTTGTGAAGAAGGGCGGCGTTTTTGCGGCTATGAAAGGCCCCGATGGGGAAGAGGAAGTCAAGGCTGCGGCAAGAGGCATTGGCGTGTTGGGCGGCAAGCCAGAGAAGCTGGAAAAGTTTGAACTTCCCGATGGCAGCCGGCGGTGTATTGCAGTCATCCGGAAGGTGCGGGAAACTCCGGCGGCCTATCCGCGGCACGGCGCAAAGATTGCAAAGAAGCCTTTATAAGCGGAAAAAGTAAAGGGACTGGTGGTAATCCTGCGGGAAAATATTTTTTCTGCCCGGCGGCTTTCTACAAAATCTTCCTTTGCCGCATGGTATACTAATGCCATGCCAAGGGAGAGGAGGGACAAGCCGTGAAGTTGCCGGACAAGAGAAGAGTCGTGGAGCTTCCTGCGGAGAAACTGATTCCCAATCCCCGGCAGCCTCGGAAAACCTTTTCCAAAGAGGAATTGGATGGGTTATCCCGGAGCATCGCTTCCAACGGGCTGTTGCAGCCGATTTCCGTGCGCCGCACCTCTGGCGGCAAATATGAGATTATTGCCGGAGAAAGACGGTGGCGGGCTTGTATCCAGGCCGGAATGCGGCAGATTCCCTGTTTGGTGCAGGAATGCAGCGATGCGCAGTCGGCAGTGCTGGCTATTTTGGAAAACCTTCAACGCCAGGATCTCCAGGTCTTTGAAGAGGCCGAGGGAATTCGCAGGCTAATGGAGGATTGGGGCGTCACCCAAGAGGAGGCAGCCCGGCGGCTGGGTAAAAGCCAGTCAGCCATTGCCAATAAGCTGCGGTTGCTGCGGCTGACGCCGGAAGAACGCAAGTGCATTGTGGAGAACGGCCTTAGCGAGCGCCACGCTCGGGCGATTCTGCGGATACCCCAAGAGGATGCTCGAAAGAAGCTGCTGGCGCAGGTGGTGGAGAAAGGTCTCACCGTGCGGCAGACAGAAGAACTGATAGAAAAGGCGCTGGAAGAGAAGCCCGCAAAGCCTTCAAAGGGACGTACTTTTATCGCCAAGGATATCCGTTTGTTTCTCAACACCATTGACCACGCCATTCGTACCATGCAGGATGCCGGCATTTTGGCCCAGGCAGACCGAAAGGACATGGGTGACTATTTGGAATATACTGTGAAGATTCCCAAAACCGGGAATTCGTCAAAGGGAAGAGGCCAACAGCCGGGCCGAAAACCCGCTTGATAAAAAAGGCTGCTGAAATCGTGTATAAGTTCATAACATTCCCTTATTCATTTCCTGTTGGAAAAGGGCCGGTTCTTTTGCAAAAAGCAAAGGGTCCGGCCTTTTTCCATTGCTGGGCGTTTCACGTGAAACAACTGCGAAACAGGAACGGTTTCGAGAGAATGTTCCACGTGGAACAGGGGAAATGCAGAAAGAGCGGGTAAAAAAACGGAAAACTGGAGAAAATCCCTTTTGATTCCCGTCTAAACGTGCTATAATGAAAAATGCTATGAAAACAAAGATTGAAAACCGGGAAGATGGGGAAAGGAGAATTTCCGTGGGGAAAATAATCGCAATTGCCAATCAAAAAGGCGGTGTGGGCAAGACTACCACAGCGGTGAATCTGTCGGCGGCTATAGGCGCCATGGGACACAAAACCCTTCTTGTGGATATTGACCCCCAGGGGAATTCCTCCAGCGGCGTGGGCATTGACCGGAGACAAAAAAAGCACACCATGTATGAGGTGCTCATTGGCGAATGCACCGTGACCGACGCCATTGTCAAAACGGAGTTTTCCCATTTGGATGTAGTTCCTTCCAGCATGGATTTGGCGGCAGCGGAATTGGAGCTGGTGACCCTGGAACATCGGGAATCCATCCTGAAAAAGGCGTTGGCTCCTGTCCGGGAAAATTATGATTACATTTTTATCGACTGCCCGCCTTCTTTAGGAATCATCACCACCAACGCCCTGTGCGCGGCGGATACCCTGTTGGTACCCATCCAGTGCGAGTATTACGCGTTGGAGGGCCTCTCCCAGCTGATGAATACGGTTCGCCGGGTCAAGCGCCAATACAACGAACTGCTGGATATGGAGGGCGTACTGCTCACCATGTATGACGGCCGGTTGAATCTGACCCAGCAGGTGGTGGAGGAAGTAAAGAAGTACTTCCCCCGGAAAGTCTTTGCCACGGTGATTCCCCGGACAGTACGGCTTTCGGAAGCCCCCAGCTTCGGCAAGCCTATTCGGTATTTTGATAAGGCCTCTAAAGGAACGGAAGCCTATCAGAAGCTGGCGGAGGAGATTACCAGCCATGACCGGTAACAAATATACAGTGAGGAGGATGTCCTGTGAGCGTAAAAAAAGGCGGCCTGGGCAAGGGCCTGGACGCCATTTTTGCTGAAAACACAACGGAATCTGGCAGCGGCGCAGTAGAGCTGAAGATCAGCGAGCTGGAACCCAACCGGGAACAGCCCCGCCGGGAGTTTGACGAAAAGGCCATGGCAGAGCTGGCGGACTCCATTGCCCAGCACGGATTACTGCAGCCCCTTTTGGTGCGTCCGCTGTTTGGCGGCGGGTATCAGATTGTGGCCGGGGAGCGGCGCTGGCGGGCTGCGAGAATGGCGGGCCTTTCCGAGGTGCCGGCAGTGGTGCGGGAAATGTCCGACCATGAGGTTATGGAGCTGGCTCTGATCGAAAACCTGCAGCGGGAGGATTTAACGCCTTTGGAGGAAGCTAACGGCTATCAGACCCTTTTGGACAAATACGGGATGACCCAGGACGAGGTCGCTAAGACCGTGGGGAAATCCCGGCCTGCTGTAGCCAACGCCCTGCGGCTGCTCCATTTGCCCGAGGCTATTCGGGAGATGGTGGAGCGGGGAGAGCTCTCCGCCGGCCACGCCCGGACGCTGCTGGCTTTCCCAGATGAGGCCTCCATGCTGGAAGCGGCCAAAAAGGCCGTAGAGCAGGGGCTTTCCGTCCGGGAACTGGAACGCATGGCCAAAAAGGCGGCAGAGGCGCAGAAGGAAGGGGAGAAGCCTCGTCCTACCCGTCGGATTCCCTATTTTGACGAGGTGGAGCTTTCCCTCCACGAGCACCTGGGCCGTAAGGTTCGGGTGGCGGGGAACAAAACCAAAGGGACCCTGCAAATCGAATTTTACGGGGAAGAGGACCTGCAGCGCCTGATGGCGTCTATTTCCTTCCGAGAGGAAGAGTAAGTAAAAAAGATACCTGCTGTTTTCCCGCATACTCTGCAAGAAAGCAGTCACTATATAGTTTATTGCAATTACGCTATGAAAAAGAGAGGAAAAGAAATATGCTGGATATTAAGCTGATTCGCACCAACCCCGACCTGGTAAAGGCCAAGATTCAAAAGCGTGAGATGAATCTGGATCACGTAGTGGATGAGATTCTGGAACTGGACGCCCAGCGTCGGGAAATGACCGGTAAGGTGGAAGCTCTGAAGGCAGAGCAGAATGCGGAAAGCCGCAAGATTCCCCAGATGAAAAAGGCTGGGGAGGACACCACCGAGCTCATGGCCCGAATGAAGTCCCTGTCCGACCAGATTCGGGACGAGAATGCGGAGTTGGAAAAGCTGGAGGCCGCTCAGCAGGAAAAGATGCTGTCTCTGCCCAACCTGCCCGATGATGACGTAGTGGCAGGAGGCAAGGAGCAGAACGAACCCCTGCATTATTTTGGTGAGAAGCCCGTCTTTGATTTTGAGCCCAAGAACCATGTGGACCTGTGCGAGAGTCTGGGCATGATCGATTACCAGCGCGGCGCGAAGCTGGGCGGCAACGGCGCTTGGATTTATCGGGGCGCTGGCGCCCGGATGGAGTGGGCCCTGCTGAACTTCTTTGTCAATGAGCACCTGGGAGACGGTTATGAGCTGATTCTTCCGCCCCATATGCTCAACTATGAGTGCGGCTATGTGGCCGGCCAGTTCCCCAAGTTCAGCGATGAGGATTATTGGATTCAGAATCCCACCAGCGCCGATCGGAAATTCCTGCTGCCCACCGCCGAGACCGCTCTGGTGAACCTCCACCGGAATGAGGTTCTCACTAACGAAGAGCTGCCCCGGAAGTATATCGCTTATACGCCCTGCTACCGTCGAGAGGCCGGCAGCTACCGCGCGGAAGAGCGTGGCATGATTCGCGGCCACCAGTTCAACAAAGTGGAAATGGTGCAGTACACCCGCCCCGACCAGTCTGACGCAGCGTTTGCCGAGCTGGTGGGCAAAGCAGAGCGCCTGGTGCAGGAGCTTGGCCTCCATTACCGTCTGAGCAAGCTGGCCGCCGGGGATTGCTCTTTCTCCATGGCCCGCACCTATGACATTGAAGTGTGGATTCCCAGCATGGGCATCTATAAGGAAGTCAGCTCCGCCTCCAACGCCCGGGATTACCAGGCCCGCCGTGGCAACATCAAGTTCCGCGGGGAGGATAAGAAGCTGCAGTTTGTCCACACCCTCAACGCTTCCGGCCTGGCTACCAGCCGTCTGATGCCCGCTATTGTGGAGCAGTATCAGAACGCTGACGGCAGTGTCACCGTGCCTGAGGTTCTGCGTCCGTATATGGGCATGGATGTAATCCGCTAAAATAAATGGACAAAAACAGGGACGCCGGGGATTTATCCCGCTGCGTCCCTGTTTTGTATGAAAAAAGGGGAGAAACTTATGGCCGACATCCGGCAATATGAAAACCAGTGGAGGGTGGCCACCTTTGAAGTGGACGCCCAAAGTGAAATGAAGCTCTCCACCATGCTGCGCATTTGTCAGGAGACCAGTGAAAAGCATCTGGCGGCTATGGGAGTGGGATATGAGAAGCTCAAAGCAGATGGAATGGTGTTTTTGATTACCAAAAGTGAGAGCACGATTTTCAGAATGCCCGCCCACGGAGAAGAGCTTCACATTATTACCCGGCCCCAGGGCGTGCATGGAGCAGAGTTTTACCGGGACTACGAGTTCTTTTCCGGTGGGGAGAAGATCGGCTATGTGATACAGTGCAGCGTAGCGGCCAACACCGAGACCCATCGGATTCTGCATCCTCGGAAGTTTGCCGTCTATGGCCTGGATCCTTCTCCAAACGGGACGACAGACCATGTGCTGTCCCGGATAAAGAGTGAGGAGCTCCCGTTTTTGGGGGAACGGGTCATCCGCTATTCCGACTTGGATTACAATGGGCATCTGAACAACGCCATCTACGGGGATATTTTTTACGATTTCGTTCCCGGAGGAATGCTGGGGAAAAAGCTCAACCGGGTACAGATCAACTTTGTCAATGAAAGCCTGCTGGGGGAGACCATCCAGATTTTTGGCCAGGAAAAAGAGGGGAAGGTTCTGCTGTACGGCGAAAACAGCAAGGGCAGGGCCTTTGAAGCTTCCGCAGAACTGGTGGACAGAAAAAAATCATAAATTCAGGATAACCTGTAAAAGGAAACACGGATAGCGCCCAACGGCCTATCCGTGTTTCTTTATAGATTGGCTTATAAAAGTTTGAATGGCTGCTTCCGGTGATGATGAATTGCGAAGAACATATGCGATACCCCTTAGAAAATTTTTGATTATTACATCATGGTAAAGCGAAAAAGTCAATACTTTCCTGACTGAGAATAATCTTAGCGGTGTTTTGAAGAAAATACCTGAAAAACCGGAAAAATAGAGACAAAAATTCGGAGGGGGAATTCGACGGGTCCCGTTGTATTCTGCTCTTTATAATGTTATAATAAAGAACTATAAACCCAACCGGATGGTTTCCAGCGTAACAGAAAAAATGAAAGAAAGGGAGAGAAAACTGGTATGATCAACACCAACTACAGCGACAAATTCGTAAAAGAAGGCCTCACCTTTGACGATGTTCTGCTGATCCCCGCAGAGTCCCATGTGCTGCCCAAAGAGGCGGACATTTCCACATGGCTGACCAAAACCATCAAGCTGAACACTCCCATTATGACCTCTGCCATGGATACGGTTACGGAAGCCGATATGGCCATCGCCATGGCCCGGGAAGGCGGCATTGGCATCATTCACAAGAATATGTCCATCGAAATGCAGGCCGACCAGGTGGACCGTGTCAAGCGTTCCGAAAACGGCGTTATTGTGAACCCCTTCTTCCTCTCCCCCGAGCATCTGGTACAGGATGCCAACGCCATTATGGCCCGGTATAAGATTTCCGGCGTGCCCATCTGCGAAAACGGCAAGCTGGTGGGCATCATCACCAACCGCGACCTGCGGTTTATGACGGAGAAGGACTTTGGCCTGCCCATTTCCGCTGTGATGACCAAGGAGAACCTGGTGACCGCGCCTGTGGGCACCACTCTCCAGCAGGCCCAGGAGATCCTGCGGCAGCACCGCATTGAGAAGCTCCCCATTGTAGACGAAAATGGCAACCTGAAGGGCCTCATTACCATTAAGGATATTGAGAAGGCCGTCCAGTATCCCAACTCCGCCAGAGATTCCGCTGGCCGCCTGCTGGCAGGCGCGGCGGTAGGCGCTACCGGAGACGTGCTGGAGCGGGTAGCCGAGCTGGTGAAGGCCCAGGTGGACGTGGTAACTCTGGACTCCGCTCATGGCCATAACGACGGCGTTATCAATGCTGTGCGCAAGATTAAGAAGGCATATCCCAACCTGCAGGTTATCGCCGGCAACGTGGCCACTGCGGCTGGCGCAGAAGCCCTCATCGATGCCGGTGCGGACTGCGTGAAAGTGGGTATTGGCCCGGGCTCTATCTGCACCACCCGTATTGTGGCAGGTATCGGCGTTCCCCAGATTACCGCTGTGTATGATGCTGCTTGTGCCGCTGCCAAGCACGGCGTTCCGATTATTGCCGATGGCGGTATCAAGTATTCCGGCGACATTGTCAAGGCTCTGGCCGCAGGCGCCAACGTGGTGATGCTGGGCTCCCTGGTGGCTGGCTGTAAGGAGTCTCCCGGTGAGTACGAGCTGTATCAGGGCCGTCAGTTTAAGGTGTACCGCGGCATGGGCAGCCTGGCCGCTATGGGTAAGGGCAGTGCTGACCGTTACTTCCAGTCTGACGCCCGCAAGCTGGTACCCGAAGGGGTAGAGGGCCGCGTGCCCTTCAAGGGCCCCCTGGCCGACACCATCTATCAGATGATCGGCGGCCTGCGTTCCGGCATGGGCTACACCGGCTGCGCCAGCATTGAGGAGCTCCACGAGAAGGCCCAGTTTGTGCGCATCACCGGCGCTGGCCTCAAGGAGAGCCATCCCCACGATATCCAGATTACCAAGGAAGCGCCCAACTACTCCTATTCTCTGTAAATAAAATTTTCGGCAATAGCCGGATGATTACGATTCTGCCGCAGGGTTGTCCTTGCGGCAGAATTTTTTTGAAAAAATTCGGTTTTCCCTATTGACAAGAGGGACAAGGGTGTAGTATAATCAATAACGCTCCGTATTGAAAACGGAGAGTTATGGCGGCATAGCTCAGTTGGCTAGAGCATTCGGTTCATACCCGAAGTGTCGATGGTTCGAATCCATTTGCCGCTACCATATGGCCCGGTCGTCAAGTGGTTAAGACACCGCCCTTTCACGGCGGGTTCACGAGTTCGAATCTCGTCCGGGTCACCAATAAGGACGCATAGCTCAGCTGGTTAGAGCGCTCGCCTCACACGCGAGAGGTCATGGGTTCGAGTCCCCTTGTGTCCACCAAGCTGAGCTTGGACGCAATTCGCGTTTCAGGTTCAGCTTTTTCTTTTGCTTTGCCCCTCGCGCTGGTGTCTGGTATCTAGTTTACCAATGCTTCTCAAACCTGCGGTGAGCAATTCGCGCATCGCAGGTTTTTTGTATATGGAAGCTTTTTGCCCGCGTTATAGCTGATTCTATTTTCGGCTTTTCCTAAAGTTGCCGCTTCCAATCTGCGCACCTCACGTTGTGAGGTGCGTTTTGTTTTGTACCCTCGTTTGCAGCGGATATCTGTTTTATAATACGGTTTCATTGAGAGCCTCGACGCGCAAGCCGCGTTCGGGGCTTATTTTTTTGCAGCTTTCTTCGAGAAGGGTAGAAGAAAGAATCTCGGACTTATTTCAACTCTTGCTCCAGGTTGCGGAACAGTTCGGAGTGAAAGAACTCTTCAATGGTGATACCCAGCCCATCACAGAGCTTTTGAATAGTGGACACGGTAGCGCTTCGGTTGCGGCCGCTGATGTTGTTCACAGTAGACTGGGTGACGCCGCTCATATGGCTCAGCTTGTTAATGGAGAGATTTCTTTCCTGACACAGCTGCAAGATGCGTGCTTTTACTGCTTCGCCTACATTCATGGAGAACACCTCGTTTCTAATGATGATGCGCAGTCGCTTTTGAGAAGCGGAAGCTTTCTACGCTTATTTTAACGCAAAAGAGTTAGAAATATAATCTCTCAAAATGGATTTCTTAAAACGCAAGCATTGTGGGAAAATTGACAAACAACGACAGAAAAATTTCAGCAGGTTTGGCGAAAAAGAGTGATTGACAAAGGATAGAGCAGTAGATACAATAGAATCAAAATTCCATATAGGGCGGGCGGAGGACTGAAAGCGCCGGGGGAGACATCCCGGCTCTTGCAGTCTTTTTTTATCGGTTGTACGCCTTGATGGAAAACGATTATTTTGGCGGTCCTGGAGACTGCGTCTGGAGGGTTTTATCCGTATATGAGCAAGCAGGTAAACCTATTGGAGGGAAGTATTCTCGGAAAGCTTTCCGTTCTGGCCCTGCCCATTATGATGACGGCCTTTGTGCAGATGGCCTATAATCTGGTGGATATGGTCTGGATTGGGCAGCTTGGCAGCAACGCTGTGGCGGCGGTAGGTGCAGCCGGCACCTATTTATGGATCGCGGACAGCTGTACTTCTGTGGCGAAAACCGGGGGACAGATTAAGGTGGCCCACTCCATTGGCGAGGGCAACCCGGAAAAGGCCAAGCAGTTTGGCGCCTCGGCTTTTCAAATGGGCGTGTCCATTATTATGATCTGCATCCTCTTTGTACTCTTTGGCCATCAGCTGATGGTGGGCGTGTTCCAGTTTACAGAAGAGCAGGTCCATGTGGATGCAGTCAATTATTTGCTGATTACCGGCACTGTCGGCGTGCTGTTCAGCACCATCAATCAGATCTTTACCGGCCTGTATACAGGTATCGGGGATTCCAAAACGCCGTTTTTGGCCAATGCCGTGGGCTTGGTAATCAATTTGGTGATGGACCCTGTTTTGATTTTTGGAATAGGCTTCATCCCGGCCATGGGCGTCATTGGCGCAGCAGTGGCCACGGCCGGAGCCCAGGGCGTGGTAACCCTGCTGTTCTTGCTCATCTCCTATAAACGGGGCGGACTGTTTCAGGGGATGCCGGTATTCCGCAAACCCAAGATGGATTATATCAAGCAGGTTTGGAAGCTGGGCTTCCCGGTTGGCTTGCAGAATGTGTTTATGTCCGGCCTTTCCCTGATTATCGCCTCTATGATAGCGGCGTGGGGCGCCGACGCTATCGCCGTGCAGAAAGTGGGCGGCCAGGTGGAGAGCATCGCCTGGATGATTGCCGGCGGCTTCTCCATGGCGGTAAACTCCTTTATCGGTCAAAACTACGGCGCGGGGAAAATGCAGCGGGTGCGGAAAGGCTACAACGCGGCCATGACCCTGATGGTGATCTGGGGCCTCCTGTGCAGCCTGGTACTAATTGTTTTCCCGGAATTTCTCTTCCAAATCTTTATCCGGGAGACGGATGTTTTGGATATGGGCGTCTCTTATCTGCGGATTCTGGGTGTGTGCCAGCTCTGTGTGTGCATGGAGGGCTGCTCTACCGGCGCTTTCAACGGCCTGGGAGAGACCCGGATTCCTTCGGCAGTGAGTATTGTCTTTAACCTTGCCAGAATCCCCATGGCGATTCTGCTGCCCATGACCCCCCTGGGACTGGACGGCATCTGGTGGGCGCTGACTATCTCCGCCATTCTCAAAGGCGTGGTGCTCACAGCTTGGTATCTCCTCTATGTACACAAGCGCAAGCTCTATGAGCAGGACCGGGAAATTCCGGCTGTGTAACGGTTTCTCCGGCCTTGCGCAGAAGGGGAAAATAGGATATAATAACATCATTCCCAGATGGCTCCGGCCATCGTAAAGAAGCCGAAATCCCTGTAGTATATAGAAAAGAATGGAGAATATCAGAATGACCATCAAAAGAAGACTGGCGGCGCTGGCTGCCGCAGCCCTGCTGCTTGTTTCCCTTTCCGCCTGTGCGGTAAATATGCCCGGAGAAGAGTCTTCTTCCGGTTCGGAGTCCACTTCCTCTACCGCTTCGGAGAACGAATCTTCCAGTCAGGCCTCTGTGGATGTGGGGGACTATGACGACACCCTGGAAGGGCTGGCAGAGTATATGAAGGCAAAGGGCTATATTGAGGGCGACCCCTCGGATATGGACGCTTCCTTTATCGGCGCGGAAAAAGGCGTCAAGTATACCGGCAGCTATGAGGGCACCAATAATATCACCATGGAGCTCTATGAGTACGATACGGCCAATCTCAATGATACGGCCAACGCCATTATTGATTCCGTAAAAGAGAGCGGGCAGTTTACCCTCATGGGCATGACCGCTAACGCGACCCTTTCCGACAGCGGCAAATACCTGATGGTGTATACGGACACGGTCACCGGAGAGGAACACGACGCCCGGACTGCGGAAGTGAAAGAGGAATTTGTAAATTTCAAAAAATAATGGAGTGATTCCCCGGAAGCTGGAAATAGGGGAGCCAATGTATCTTGCCGGGCCGGGGTCCTAGTTTGGGACGCCGGCCCTTTTTTGGAGGCAATCGTATGAACCCAAAAGTAAAAATGGAGAAGGATGCGCTTTTATATTCGGAATGGTTCTGGGAATTCTGGGCGGAATTTTTCTGGCGCTGGGCATCCTGTTTGGAGTCTTATTGGGCAGCGAAGGGCTCCTGGCCTGCCTGGTGTTTGTAGGCGTAGGAGGCGTCTTTTTCCTCATAGGGCTTCTCTGCTTGCGGAGCTGCCGGAAAAAGCAGCGCCGGATGCAAAAACTGCTGGAAGAGGGGAGATACCTCTGGGGAGAGATTGTGGAGTGCGCTCCGAATTTGCAGATTAGCGTCAATGGCCGGCATCCGACTATCGCAACAGCCCGCTATCTTGCGCCGGACGGCACGGAGCATCTGTTCCAGAGCCGGAACCTGTATCATTGGCGGCCCGAAAATGGAGGCCTGCTGCATCAGCAGGTGAAGATTTATATCGAGGATGGCAATATGGACAACTATTATGTGGCGGTGGAGGAGCTTCTTCCCGGTAATAGAGCATTTTAACGGAAGCGGGAATCAAAACCACCCTTGAAAATAAGGAGGAAATAAAAATGGACGAACATAAAAAGACCATTATCCAAAAGAGAATGGAGCGCACAGCAGAAGCGCTGAAGGCAAATGGAATGGAAGCTGTGTGCGTTGCTAGCAAAAAAGAGGCGTTGGAGCAGGTGGCGCAGTACCTGCCGGAAGGGGCTTTGGTGGCCTGCGGCGGCTCTATGAGCCTGGAAGAGTGCGGCGTGATGACGTTGCTTCGTACCGGCCCCTATGAATTTCTGGACCGGAATGCGCCTGGCACCACGCCGGACAAGGTAGAGGAGATCTTCCGCTTGGCTTTTTGCGCCGATGTCTACTTTACCAGCTCCAACGCCATTACGGAACAAGGGGAGCTGTATAATGTGGATGGCAACTGCAACCGGGTAGCAGCCATGCTCTTTGGCCCCAAAACCGTCGTGGTGGTAGCGGGATACAATAAAATCGTCAAGGATTTGGATGAAGCCATTTGCCGGACCAAAACTGTGGCGGCTCCGGCCAACTGCCTGCGCTTGGGGAAGAATACTTACTGCGCCCATCAGGGAGAATGCCAGGGAGTGGACGGTTCTATGGCAGCAGGCTGCGCTTCTCCGGACCGAATCTGCTGCGGCTATACCGTAATTGGAAAACAGCAGCCCAAATATGAAGGCCGTATCAAGGTAGTCCTGGTAGGGGAAGAGCTGGGATATTAAAATACAAATAGAATAAATGCAAAAGAAATATACGGCAAGTAAGAAGATTTCAAAGAAAATTCAATACTTGCCGTATATTATTTTTATTATAATACAGTTAGGCTACGAACAAAACCGATGTTGGCCGATGACGGTGATAATGGGCCGGGAGAAAATCCACTGATTCGTGGACTTGGCAGGATTATAATAATAGATAGCACCGCCGGAAGGGTCGCTGCCGTTGATGGCATCCCGGGCCGCCCGGTAGGCAGAGTCCGCCACAGCCGCATTGACCCCGCCGTCATCCAGGCAGGAAAAAGCGCCAGGCTGATAGATAACGCCGGCCAGGGTATTGGGAAAGCTGGGATGGGCCACCCGGTTTAAGATCACGGCCCCCACAGCGACTTGTCCGGCATAAGGTTCGCCTCGGGCCTCCGCGGAAATAATCCTCGCCAGCAAGGCTACTTCGTTAGCGCTGTATCCACCCATACCCGTTACGCCAGCGGGAGCATCTCCCAACCCCATAGCGGAGAGGGTGTTCTTTCCTACAATGCCGTCAGGGGTCAGGCCCATTTGCTTTTGAAACTTGATGACAGCCTGTTTGGTTTGCTCTCCAAAAATGCCGTCGATGTTGCCGGTATAAAGTTCCCGGTCTTTCAGAACCGTCTGAATTTGTTTTACTTCCTCCCCTCGGGAGCCGACCTTGGATAGAGCGGGAATAGAAGGCTGCGAAATCATGACCGTCAGTAAGATAGTGGCCAGTAGAATCACCGCCAGCTTTCCTATGGTAAAGAGTCTTTTTTTCTTCATGGACATCTCTCCTTTATAAAGGGAGTATCTCCGGCAAAGGTGCGATTATACAAAAGCCAAGACTTAAAAATGTGGAGAAAAAGTGAATAAAACTATCAAAACAACCAAATGAAGGAAAAAGGCGAAAAAACAGGAAAAAAGGCGTTGACAGGAGAGGGAG
>ERZ1643246.1809-NODE-1809-length-22111-cov-12.252766_pt1 | contig 22111 bp, 15 predicted proteins | sample MGYA00579265_ERZ1643246 | MGnify/ENA primary metagenome ERZ1643246 (study PRJEB29033, sample SAMEA4952261) | chicken gut metagenome | biome: Broiler Chicken; feature: Gastrointestinal Tract; material: Caecum | place: Ireland | collected 2018 | study: Broiler...
ACGTGGTAGACCACTTCACCTACTGCCTGTGCGGCGACGGCTGCCTTGAAGAGGGAATCTCTTACGAGGCCTGCTCGTTTGCGGGCACGCAGAAGCTGGGCAAACTCATACTTTTATACGACAGGAACAACGTCACGATTGAAGGTAAGATAGATTCCACTTTCAGCGAGGACATACCCACCAGGTTTGCCGCACAGGGCTGGCAGGTTATACGCGTTGACGACGCAAACAATCTGCTCACGCTGCGCGCGGCCATAAACAGGGCGAAGAGCGATTTGACGCGCCCTTCCTTAATCATATGCAACACGGTAATCGGCTACGGTTCGCCCCTTGCCGACAGCGCCGACGTGCACGGAGCGCCTATGGGCGAAACTAACCTTGCAAAGATGAAGGAATTCTTCGGCTGGACGGAAGAGCCCTTCACCGTGCCCGACGACGTAAAGGAGCACTGCAAGAAAATTGCAGACGAAAAGCTGGGTGACGAGGCGGCGTGGAACGAAATGTTTGCAAAGTACGAGGCCGAATTCCCCGAGCTTGCCGCGCAGTACAAGCAGTTTATGCACGGAATCGAGCCCGATTTCAAGAAAATCGAGGGGCTGTTCGACTTCTCTGCGGCCGAGGCCACCCGTTCGAGCGGCGGTAAGGTGCTTGCAAAGATTTCTGCCGTTATGCCCAACATAATGTCGGGTTCGGCAGACCTTGCCCCCTCCACCAAGACCGAGCTTAAAGGCGTTGATTACTTCACGCCCGAAAACAGGCTGGGACGCAACATTCATTACGGCATACGCGAGCACGCGATGGCGGCGATATGCAACGGCATACAGCTTCACGGCGGCTTGCAGGCGCTTTGCTCCACCTTCTTCTCCTTTGCCGACTATATGAAGGCGGGAATAAGGATGAGCGCGCTGATGAACATACCCGTAATCTACGTTATGACGCACGATTCGATAGGCGTAGGCGAGGACGGCCCCACCCATCAGCCGATGGAACAGCTCATCTCCCTCCGCTCCATACCCGGAATCAAGGTATTCCGCCCCTGCGACGGACGCGAGACCGCGGCGGCTTACGTTTCCGCGCTCACACAGTCCAGCCCCACGGCAATCGTGCTCACCAGGCAGAACCTGCCCCAATACGACGGCACGGGCCTCAAAACCATACTCGGCGGCTACGTTCTGAGCGACTGCGAGGGTACGCCCGACGTGATACTCATCGGCACGGGCTCTGAAATAGAGCTGTGTATGGGCGCACAGCAGCTGCTTGCCGCAAAGGGACGCAAGGTAAGGGTTGTTTCGATGCCCTGCATAGAGGAGTTTGAAAGGCAGACCAAGGAATATAAAGACAGCGTCCTGCCGCCGCACGTCAAGGCGCGCGTCTGCGTTGAGGCGGCGTCGCACTACGCGTGGTACAAATACAGCGGCGACTGCGGCGAAGTTATAGCAATGCACACATTCGGCACGTCGGGCCCTGCAAAACAGCTGTTCGAGTACTTCGGTTTCACCAAAGAAAACGTGGTTGAAAAGGCCGAACTTTCGATGAAGAAGGCCGCCGAAGAGCGCGAATTCATTATCAGGTCTGCGCAGCAAAAGTAAGTTGCTATTTAATAATAAGTAAAAAATCGGGCGCGGCTGCGCCCGATTTTTAAAAATAAAAAGTAATCTGCTTTATTGGCGCTCACGCGGCGCCTTAAAGCGCAAGGGAGGAAAAATTTTTATGGATATAGAAAAATTATTTTTAACGAGGCAGTCTACAAGGCGCTATTCTGAACAGCCCGTAAGTGACGAAGAGCTGGAAAGAATTTGCAGGCTGGGTGCGCTGGCGCCCTCGGCAAAAAATTCGCAGCCGTGGAAGATGTTTGCCATAAACGGCGAAAAGGCGAAAGATTTTGCCTGCTGCGTGCAGATGTTCGGCGCAAACAAGTGGGCGAGCGGCTGCCCTGCCTTTATCGCCATTGAGTTGAAGCGCGGCAAACTTGCCGAAAAGATTGCAGAAAAGTTTACCTTTGCCGACTTTGCGGGCAACGATATCGGCCTGCTTACGGCATACATAACGCTCGCCGCCGAGGATATGGGCTTACAGACGTGCATACTGGGCATACGCGACGAAAAGAAGATTGCCGCATTTGTGGGCGAGCCCGAAGGTTCGCGCTTTCCGCTCATCATCGCCGTGGGGCACGCCGAAGAGGGCTACCCCGTGCGCGAAAAGGACAGGAAGCCCTTCGACGAGGTATATAAACTTATTAAATAACGCCGAAAAGCGCCGCGGCAGAGCCGCGCACGAATAACGGGCCTTTAAAGCGCGCCGCGCAGGCGGCGCGCCGTTTATATGATGCGCCGTTTATATTGTGCCGATAAGACGGCGCGCGGCCTTTAAAGCACGCCGTGCAGGCGGCGCGCTACTTTATATGAAAATTTTTGAAGTAAAAGAGAACAGAAAACGATATCTTGACCTTCTTCTCCTCGCCGACGAACAGGAGAGTATGATTGAAAGATATTTAGGCCGCGGCGTTATGTACGCGCTGGACGACGGCGGCGTTAAAGCGGTGTGCGTTGTGACCGACGAGGGCGACGGCGTTGCCGAAATAAAAAACCTGGCCGTATCGCCCTGCTGCCAGCGCAAGGGCTACGGAAGGCAGATGGTTGAATTTGTAAAGGGCGCGTGCCGCGGAAGATATAAAATTCTGCAAGTCGGCACGGGCGACAGTCCGCTCACCGTGCCTTTTTACGAGGCGTGCGGCTTTAAGCGTTCGCACGCGGTGCCAGATTTCTTTATAAAAAACTACGACCACCCGATATTTGAATGCGGCGTTCAGCTGAAAGATATGATATATTTTCGGTTTGAACTGTGAAATTGACCCGCACATATGCGGCAAATAACGGCTATTTTTAAATAAAGTTTTTGAACAACTGCCATTAAATAAACCGCGGGGGCGATTTAAAAAATCGCCCCCGCTGTTTATTTTTTTTCAGACTTTATTTTTACTTATAAATAACAAAACGAATATACCGCTTAACATATATCTGCCTGCAATTGTTTGCGTTGTTGTGCGGGCAGCATCTTAAAACGGGTTTTCGGAGGGGTATTTGTCGGTTTTGGGTCTGTTATAGCCTATCTTTTCGGCGCCGATATATTTGAATACCTCGAACAGGGCTTTGCCGAAGTGACCGAACGCCACCGCACCGTGATGGGGGAAGCCGTTTTCTATCAGCACGTGGCGATAGAATCTGCCCATCTCTTCAATGGCAAACACGCCTATTGACCCAAAACTGCGCGTTTTTACGGGCAGCACTTCGCCCTGCGCGACGTACGCGTAAAGATGGTTATCGGCAGTAGATTGCAGGCGGTAGAAAGTTATGTCCCCCGCCGCTATGTCGCCCTCCAATGTGCCGTTGGTCACCTCTTCTGGCAGAGAGCGCGACATTATCTTCTGGTTGCGTATTTCGGGGTTGCATATCTTTTTGGAACAGGTATTTCCGCAGTGGAAACCCATAAACACGTCGGTCTGTTTATACGGGTATTTGCCGCATATGTCGGCATCAAATATGTCCTTGGGCACGGTGTTGTTTATATCCAGAAGCGTTACCGCATCGCCCGATACGCACGCGCCTATATATTCCGAAAGGGCGCCGTAGATATCGACTTCGCACGAAACGGGTATGCCCCTGCCCGTCAGGCGGGAGTTTACGTAGCAGGGCACGAAACCGAACATCGTCTGGAAGGCGGGCCAGCACTTGCCCGCAATCGTTACGTAGCTCTTGCTGCCCCTGTGATTTTCTACCCAGTCGAGTAAAGTAAGTTCGTACTGCGCGAGTTTATTTAAAATTTCGGGCTTTTTGTTGCCCTTACCGAGCTCCCTTTGCATATCTTCCACTACTTCGGGTATACGCTCGTCGCCCTCGTGCTTCAAAAAGCTCTCGTAGAGGTCAAGCTCGGAATTTTCTTCTATCTCCACGCCTATGTTATAGAGCTGTTTTATGGGCGCGTTGCAAGCCATAAAGTTCTGCGGGCGGGGGCCGAACGAGATTATTTTCAGATTTTTAAGCCCAACCAGCGCGCGGGCAACGGGGATAAATTCGTGCACCATATCGGCGCACTCTTCCGCGGTGCCTACAGGATATTCGGGTATGTATGCTTTTACGCCGCGCAGTTTTAAGTTGTAGCTTGCGTTCAGCATTCCGCAGTAGGCGTCGCCCCTGTCGTCCTTTAAGACGGCGGTATTTTCCTCCGCGGCGGCGACGAACATTACGGGGCAGCCCGTCTGTTCGCTCCACTTCTGCGCGAGCAGCGTTTCGGATATTTCGGGGCCGAAGTTGCCGAGGTATACGCACAGAGCGTTGCACGCAGCCGCCCTTACGTCGGCCAGCGCCTGCATTGCCTGCGCCTCGCTTTCGACTATGCACACGGGGCACTCGTACACGGCGCCCGCGCCGTACTTCTTTTCGTAGGCGGCAACGAGCGCCGCCCTTCTGTTTACCGAAAGACTTTCGGGAAAGCAGTCGCGCGATACGGCGACAATGCCCACTTTGATTTCGGGTATATTATTCATAATAAACCTCTTGCTTTTAGTTTTTATTCTGCCCGTAATAGGCGTTTGCGCCGTGCTTACGGTAATAGTGCTTATCCAACAGCTCCTGCCCGACGGGCTGGGCGGTTTTGTTTATCTGTTCGGTCAACAGCGCCATTTGCGCGACGGCCTCTATCGTGACCGCGTTTTCCACCGCCTTTTCGGGCGTCTGCCCCCAGGTGAACGGGCCGTGGTTTTTTACTATTACTGCGGGAACAGCCAACGCGTCTTTACCCTTAAACGTTTCGGCAATGACCAGCCCCGTGTTCCTTTCGTACTCGCCGCGTATTTCTTCTGCCGTGAGCGGACGCGTGCAGGGCACTGCGCCATAGAATACGTCGGCGTGGGTCGTGCCGTATGCAGGAATATCCCTACCAGCCTGTGCCCAGGCAACGGCATAAGTCGAGTGAGTATGCACCACCCCTCCTATCTCAGGGAACGCCTTGTAGAGTTCTATGTGTGTGGGCGTATCCGATGAGGGACGGTATTTTCCCTCCGCCACTTTGCCGCACATATCTACGACCACCATATCGTCGGCAGTCATATCATTGTAGGGCACGCCGCTGGGCTTGATTACTATAAGCCCCTTTTCGCGGTCTATGCCGCTTGCGTTGCCCCACGTGAGTATGACGAGGTTGTGTTTTACGAGCGCTATGTTTTGTTCATAAACTCTGCGCTTCAATTCTTCTAACATTAGAGCTCCTCCGCCGCAAGTTTTTCCGCGGCCAGGCATTTTTTATATGTTGACATAAAGGCGTTGAAATTTTGCATTTCCCTTTCGTCCGCCATAAGCGTCGTGCTCTCTGAACGGGCGAAATTTTTACTTAAATATTCTGTAAGGGAAACGCCGCTTTTTAAGGCAAATCCCGCAAGCAATGCAATCCCCCACGCGCCGCCTTCCCCTGCGTTGCTCATAACCGTTACGGGCGCTTTAAGCGCGGCGGACATTGCACTTTGACCCACTTTTTCCGTTTTGAAAAAGCCGCCGTGACCGCAGACTTTTTCAAGCTCTACTCCCTCGCCCTGCAATATTTCAGTGCCCAACCTGAGCGCGGCGACGGCTGAATAAATTTCAGCGCGCATAAAATCTGCGAGGGTGAATGAACTTCCGGGCCTTCTGAAAAGGGCGGGCACGCCCTGCCCTGTTCCTGCCACGGGTTCGCCCGAAAAATAGTTATACGCAGCTATATCCGCGGCGTTACCTGCGGACTCTTCCGATATTTTAAACAGCTTTTCCATAAGTTCGCCGCGCTGAACATTTGCGCCCGCCAAAGATATTGCCTCGCCTAACAAACCTGCCCAGGCGTTCAGTTCGGAGGTGCAGTTGTTTACGTGCACCATTGCAACGGGCAGCCCTTCGGGCGTGGAAACTATGTCGATTTCCCTGTATACGTTTTTCAATGGCCTTTCGAGCACGGCCATAAGAAAGGCCGAGGTGCCCGCCGATACGTTAGCGGTTTTGGGCGCTATGCTGTTGGTTGCAACCATTCCCGTACCTGCGTCGCCCTCGGGCGGGCACATATGCGCACCACCTTTTAAAATGCCCGCAGGGTCTAAAAAGCGCGCGCCCTCTTCCGTAAGCCTGCCCGCAGGTTCACCCGCAACCTTTATTTCGGGCAGCAGTTTTATAATGTCAATGCCCGTTTTCCGCTTAAATTTTTGGGCAAAAACACGGTTATACTCCCGACCTTCGACGGGAAACATTCCCGAGGCGTCGCCCACGCCAAGCACATTTTTGCCCGTGAGCTTATAGTGGACGTAGCCCGCGAGGGTAGTCAAATGCGCGACCTTATCTATGTGTTTTTCTTTATTCAAAATCGCCTGATAGTAGTGTGCAACAGACCAGCGGAGCGGTATGTTGAAATTAAAGAGCTGTGTGAGTTCCTCCGCCGCCGTTGCCGTGTTGGTGTTGCGCCAGGTGCGGAAGGGCACAAGCAGATTCCAGCTTTCGTCGAACGCGAGATAGCCGTGCATCATTGCAGATACTCCCGCCGCGGCGAGATTTTCAAGCGGCTTGCCGTAATTTTTTATAAGCTCGGCATAACTTGCCCGCAGCCCGTCTTTCACCTCTTCGAGGGAATATGTCCACTGCCCGTCTGAATACGTGTTTTCCCATTCGTGCGTGCCCTGCGCGAGAACATTGCCGTTTTCGTCCGTGAGGATTGACTTTATGCGGGTCGAACCCAGTTCTATGCCCAATATGTGCTGCATTATATCCCCCGTTCGCCGCTGAAATTTTGATATAAAAATAATCGGCGCTTTATGCGGTTTTTATTATACAACTAAACTGCCGTTTTTGCAATATGCAAAGACAAAACAAGGGCAAAATGCGGCATATTTTGTATTTAACGAAGAAAGGTGCGCCGCGGCGCACCTTTACTTATTGTAGCTATGCACGGTCACTTTGCCGCACCGTTTTTTGAAGCTATGTTCTCGCGTGCGGTTGCCAGCATCAGCTTTATACGGTTTTCCTGGTTGACGCGCGTTGCCGAGGGGTCGTAGTCCACCGCCACTATATTTTCGTCCTTATACAGGTTTTTGAGCGTGCGGATTGCGCCCTTGCCGGCAATGTGGTTGGGCAGGCAGCCGAAGGGCTGGGCGCATACTATATTTTCCGTTCCCGTTTCGGCGAGAGCCGCCATTTCGGCGGGAATAAGCCAGCCTTCGCCCATCTTTACGCCCTGGTTCAAAACCTTGTCGGCGCACTTTCTTAAATGCTCGAAGTCGTGAATGGGCTCGAACGGGCTGTTTTTAAATATTTTTATAATGTTCTTCTGCATACGGTGGAGTACGGAATACAGAATTTTGTTCACCGTGATAAAAAGGCTCTTTTTGCCGTACAGTTTGCCGTCGTTTATGTTGTTGACCACGCAATAGAGAACGTAGTCCATAAGCACGGGCACGACGGGTTCGCAGTCTTCGGAAAGCAGGAACTCTTCGAGGTGGTTGTTGCCGAGGGCGGAATACTTTACGTAAATTTCGCCCACGATGCCCACCTTTACCTTCTCTTCCCTCTTTTTGGGGACGGCGGCGAACATTGCCACTATTTGCTTTATAATCTTTTTATAACGCGCATAGCCGCCCTTTTCGAACCTGTTCATAACGAGGTCCATAGCCCTGTCGCGCACTTCGTCTGCCGCGCCCGCCTGCTCTTCGTAAGGCTTTGTCTGGTTGTAGCACCACATTATGGCGTCGCCGTAGTAGATGGCGAAAACCAGCTTTAAAAGAAGTTTTATGCCGATGGGGAATGACGAATCTTTTTCCAGACCCGAAAAGTTGAGCGAGAGCACGGGCACCTGCGGAAATTCGGCTTTGAGCGCCTTGCGTATCAGCGATATGTAGTTCGACGCCCTGCAACCGCCGCCGGACTGGCTCATCAGCACGGCGGTGTGGTTGACGTCGTATTTGCCGCTTTTGAGCGCGTCGATATACTGCCCCACCGTGCACAGGCAGGGATAGCACGTATCGTTATGCACGTGCTTCAAGCCCTCGTCTATCACGGCGCGCGAATCGTTTTTGAGCACCTCTACGTCGTACCCTTCCAGCTTTAAAAGCCGTTCGATTATGGCAAAGTGCCAGGGGAGCATATCGGGAATGAGTATTTTATAGGTGGACTTCATCTCGCTCTTCCAGCGGGGATAGTCGTCGCGGTAATCCTTTGTGTTTTTTTCTGTAAGTTGCTCTTTCTTCATAGTTTTATTTACATTGTCACATATATACGACAAGTTTTATTTGTAAAGATAATTGATTTTGCAATATTTTATTGGTGTATTTTGAGCGGTCGCCGCGTCAGAGGCAGAATTTGAATCCAGGCTTTTGACCTTCAAAGGCGTTTATTTTTTGGACTTTTTGCCCTCTTCGATGGCGGCGAGCATACTTCTGAGCCTTATTTTTACCACGCCGAGGTTGTTGATTTCGTCTATCTTTATCTGGGTGTACAGCTTATCGTTCTTCTCCATAATGGAGCGAACCTCGTCGGTGGTAATTGCGTCTAACCCGCAGCCGAAGGATACGAGCTGGACGAGGTTGACGTCGTTGTGGCGGCAGGCATATTCGGCCACGCGGTACAATCTTGCGTGGTATGTCCACTGGTTGAGAACGTTGACCTTTACCAGGTCGGCCTCGTCGAACACGGCGTCCTCAGAAAGTACGGCAAGGTTTAAAGAAGTTAAAAGTTTGTTTATGCCGTGGTTGATTTCGTTATCGACGTGGTAGGGCCTGCCGGCAAGTATTATAATCTGCTTGCCCTCAGCCCTTGCCTTTGCGGCAATTTCGGCGCCCTTTGCGCGCACGTCGGCGTGGTACTTATAGAATCGGGCGAAGCCGTTATCCAGCGCCTTTGCCGCGTCCTTTCTCTTTATCTTATATTTTTTGAGCGCCGCGCACAGCTTTTTGACGGTGTTTTCGCGCTCGTTCAAATCGATGTACGGCATTACGAAGTTTTCTTCGTTCAGCCGCTCGTTGTTGGCCTTCAACAGTTCGGGGTAGTACGCCACGATGGGGCAGTTGTAATGATTTACCGAATCGTGCTCGTCGAGGTTATAGCTTTCGCAGGGCATAAATATGAAGTCTACGCCCTTATCCAAAAGGCTTTCTATATGGCCGTGGATGAGCTTTGCGGGGTAGCAGGCGGTATCGGAAGCAACCGTGTGCTGGCCGCGGAAATACAGCTCGCGCGAGGACTTGTCCGACAGCACTACCTCGAAACCAAGGCTTTCGAAGAAGCCCGCCCAGATGGGCAGCTGTTCATACATACCGAGTTGCAGGGGAAGCCCCACCTTTACCCCGCCCGCGTTTGCGCCCGTGATTACTTTGGGAAGGCGCTCCTGCTTGTAGGAGTAGATATCGAGGTCGGCAGAGGCAGGTTTGCGGCCCGCGCCCCTTTCGCACTTGTTGCCCGATATGTAGCGCGAACCGTCGGCAAAGGTGATTATGTTGACGTTGCACTTTGAGGTGCAGCCGCGGCAGACGGTTGACATCGACTTATAGGAAAAGTCTGCAAGCTCTTTTTCGCCTATGGTCGTGGACGAGCCCGCGCTCATCTCCTTTGCATACAGCGCGGCGCCGAACGCTCCCATAAGCCCCGCTATGCCGGGGCGTATTACGTTTTTGCCCGTCTCGCGCTCGAATGCGCGGAGTACGGCGTCGTTTAAGAAAGTGCCGCCCTGAACCACTATATTGTCGCCAAGTTCGTCTGCGCTTGCCGCGCGTATTACCTTGTAAATGGCGTTTTTGACTATGGATATGGAGAGGCCGGCAGAGATGTCCTCTACCGAAGAACCCTCCTTCTGCGCCTGTTTTACGGCGCTGTTCATAAATACCGTGCAGCGCGAACCGAGCTCGACGGGCTTTTTTGCGAACAGGCCGAGCTGCGAGAACTTGTCTATCTCCATTCCCATCGCGCGCGCGAAGGTCTGAATGAACGAGCCGCAGCCAGAGGAGCACGCCTCGTTGAGCATTATCGAATCGATTGCGCGGTTTTTGATTTTGAAGCACTTTATGTCCTGCCCGCCGATATCGATTATGAAATCGACGTTCGGATTGAAGTGAAGCGCCGCCTTGAAGTGGGCAACCGTTTCAACTATGCCGAAGTCGGCCTTTATGGCCGCCTTTATGAGGTCCTCGCCGTAGCCCGTTACGGCGCTGCCGCGTATGGTTATTCTTCCGCCCGAAAGTTCGTAAATTTCTTTGAGCTTTTCAACTATTATGTCAACGGGCTGGCCGTTATTGGACTGATAGTGCGAATAGAGTATGCGGCAGTCGGGGGTAATCAGTATGAGTTTTGTGGTCGTGGAGCCGCTGTCTATGCCGAGGTAGGCGTCGCCTTCGTAGGTGGCGATGTCGGCAAAGGTCAAGTCGGTGGCGCGGTGGCGCTTTACGAACGCCGAATACTCCTCTTTATCTTTGAACAGCGGTTCGCCCGTCACCACCTCGTCGGTGCCCGTGGCGTTTTGTATGCGCTCTGTAATTTCGTCTATCGGCATAGGCTTTACGCCCGCGGAATGGAGCGCGGCGCCTATCGACATAAAGCAGGGCGCGTCGTCGGGGAACACGGCGTTTTCTTCGGTAAGGTGCAGGGTGCGCACGAACGAGCGGCGCAGGCCTTTTAAAAAGTAGAGCGGCCCGCCCAAAAAGAGCACTTTGCCCTTTATTCTTCTGCCCTGCGCAAGGCCGGATACCGTCTGGTCGACAACCGCCTGGAAGATTGAGGCGGATATGTCCTGCTTTTTCGCGCCCTGGTTGATGAGAGGCTGAATGTCGGACTTGGCGAACACGCCGCAGCGCGAGGCTATGGGATATATCTTTTCGGCTTGGAGGGCGTATTCGTCCATCTCCTGCACGGTGATGTTCAGAAGAGTGGCCATCTGGTCGATGAATGCGCCCGTGCCGCCCGCACAGCTGCCGTTCATTCGCTGTTCGGTGCCGCCGGTGATGAAGATTATTTTCGCGTCCTCGCCGCCAAGTTCAATCGCCGTGTCGGCGTCGGGGTAAAAGCGGCGTATGGCGACGAACGCCGCCTGCACTTCCTGAACGAAGTTTATGCCGCTCCTCTGCGAAAGGCCGAGGCCCGCGCTGCCCGTAATCGACGCGCAGAAGTCGCCGCCGAACTGTTCCCTGATTTTTTTAAGCTCGCCCAGAACGGTTTCGCGCACCTGAGCGAAGTGCCTTTCGTACGATTTATATAAGACCTTGCCGACTTCATCCACCACAGTGACTTTTACGGTGGTTGAGCCGACGTCTATACCCATCAGTTTAGCCATAGTACCTGCCGTTTTTTTAAGTTTTGCGCGCGCATCTGCCTGCGGCGTAACCCGCCGTTTTTGCGGTATGCGGCGCAATACAGTATTATTTCATTGTGCATTATATCACAACGCATAAAATTTTTCAATTTTATGCGACTGAAAATGGCGTTAAAATTTTGTGTATTATGCCAATATTTTACTGCCCGCGTCCGTAAAAAACAGCCGCCGCGCCATATGGCGCGGCGGCTGCCTGATTTTACTTACGATGAAATTATGAAAAGTCGTAGTTTTTCCTTGTCAGCTTTTTTGCTGTTACTGTCACTTTATATGCTGTCGTTTCCGCAGTCGCGGCAATGGTTTGCACAGTCAGGGCAACTGCCCCCGGTGCAGCAATTGCAGGAATCTTCCGCGCAGGCGCACTCGCAACAGGCAGCGTCCGCGCGGCACGATTTTTTGCGCCTGTATTTGTTGCGCGTGGCAATTCCCCCGCGGATATGCCTTTCCGAAAGGTTTTTATCGAGCACCTTGCGCACGGCGGCATAGAGTTCGGCGTCGCTGTCTTTCAGCCGTTCGGCCACGTCTTTATGCACGGTGGACTTGCTTATGCCGAAATGGTTTGCGCAGGCGCGCACCGTGGCGCCGGTAGACAGAATATATTCGGCGCAGCTTCTTGCCCGCCGCTCCATATAGTCCCACATAGAAAAACTTCCCCCGAAAATTTGGTGATGTTACATTCTATGTCGGATATTGTAATATTATGCCGCACGCGTTGGCGCGCCGGATACATAAACACCCAAAAAACTGATTCCGTATACACATAAAAGGCGGCGCGCCAAAAAGCGCGCCGCCGCGGAATTTAACGGGTTTGCTGTTGAGTTTACTTCCTTTTAGTGCGGATGGCCCTGCCGCCCGTCAGCACTATCATCTTTACGGCTTCGAGCGAGAAATCGTCGGCAACGACTATGAGCGGCTTATCCAGCTTTCCGCGGGCAAGCACTTTGATGTACGTTACGTTTTTGGGGAAATACGAAACGCGCCGCTTGATTTCGGCAACCGTCACCTTTTCGCCCTCGTTAAAGAATTTGCCCAGGGTGTCTACGTTGACTATGCCGCTCCTGGTGCGGTCAGAAACTTCGTTGCCTTCCTGCACGCGCAGTTTTGCGCGGTCGTCCGCCATATACGAACCTACGTCGGAGGCGCTTATTTCATCAAGTTCGTCGTCGTCATCGTCGTCGAAATCTTCGCCGGCAAAATCGTCGTCGTCCTCGAACTCTTCCTCTTCGTTTTCGGTCTTTTCTTCGATGGCGACTTCGCGGTAGCTTACTATTTTGATAAGCCCGCGCTCAACGAGCGACTGCGTGTCTTCATATGGTATTGCGGCAAAATCTTCGTCTTCGTGCCCCGAAGGTTCAGTTCCCTCGAACAGGAAGGCTATCAGCTCCTTTGCATACCTGAGTCTGCGTTCGTTCTTTATGCGGTACATAAGGGGCGTGTTTGCAAACTTTGCGTAGCGCGACATATCGTCGACTATATACTTGCTCTCTTCGTAATTTTCAGGGTCGAGCGCAAGGCAGAGGCAGAGCGTTTTGCCGCGTATTACAAATTTTGCCGCCGCAGGTCTGCCCTTCCTGAAAGATTCGTGCCGCCAGCTTATGCGGGACGTAACCTTTTTATAAGAAAGCAGGCAGTTTTTCAGCTCTGAATAGTACCTTTTAACCGTGTCGTCAGACTGTATGAGCTTGGCTTCGAAACTCCTGTTGTAGCGGTAGCGTATGAACATTCCCGGCGACGCCACGATATTCATTACCTTTGCGCCTTCGGGAATAGGTTCCGCATTTTCAAGAGCAGGCGCGGCCGCGCGGACAGTTTCCGAAGTTTCCGCGGCGGGTTCAGCCGAAGGAGCGGGTTCGGACGCCTTTTCGGGCACGGGTTCAGCCGCGGGAACAGATTCCCCGGCTTCGGCGGCGGGCTCTGAGGCGGGTGCGCCCTCAGAAACTTCCGTAACGGTTTCGGGCTGTACTTCGGCCGCGGGTTCAGCCGCGGGTTCGGTTATGATTTCAGCCGCGGGTTCGGGCAGCTCGGTTACAGCTTCTTCCGAAGGAACAGATTCGGCCGCGGGAGCTTTCTCCTCCACGGGTCCCTGTTCGGGAGCAGATTCCCCTGCCTCTGCGGCAGCCACGGGCTGTTCGGAAGTTTGTTCCTGTGCGGCATTCTTTTTATTGCGCCTGTGCCTTACGGCAGCCACAGTTATTACTACGGCAAGAACAATCAGCACCGCGGCTATGATTATTATGGAAATGAGATTTTCTTCTATTACCGCGGGAAGAAGCAATGAACGTGAAAACAACATAATGTATCGCCTCGCGCATATTTTCGGTAAAACCGCGCGCGGGCATCCCCCTGTAATTTATTTGGTTGCGCCGCCCGCACTAAGGCAATGCGGCGAAAAGTTACTGTGTTACGGCCTCGACTTTGACCGATATTTTGGTGAGCACACCTTCGGCAAGCCTCAGTTCAACGTCGTAATCGCCCGCTTCGCGCAGCGGCGAAGCAAGGTTTATCTTCTTTTTGTCCACCTGATATCCGCCCTCTGCAAGCGCGGCGGAAATATCTGCTGCGGTGACCGAGCCAAACAGCCTGCCGCCGGCACCCGCCTTGACTTTTACGGTGAATTTTTTGCCTTTGAGTTCGGCGGCAAGGGCGTGCGCCGCTTTGAGCTCTTCCGCCTTGTGGAAGGTGGCCGCCGCTTTCTTCTGGGCTATATCGTTGATTTTTACGGCGGTAGCCTGTTCGGCATAGCCGCCCTTTATAAGGTAATTGCGGGCGTAGCTGTCGCTTACCTCAACAAGGTCGCCCTTCTTACCCTGGCCTTTAACGTCTTTTAAAAGTATGACGCGCATATTTACACCTCGTATTGTTGCTTTCTTATATTATAAAATTTTGGCGCCGATTTGTCAATAGCATAGCCACAAAAAAGCAAAAAGGTGCGGCAGTATGCCGCAAACAACGCAGTTTTTTGTATTTCGGGCATACGCGTGAATAATGCGCGCAAAAGCGCGCACAATAATTTGCGGGAGGTGAATTCACTATGATGGATAACGTAAACAAGGGCGTTGCCTGCGACGTGACCAACTGCAAGTATAACTCGGAAGGCGTGAACTGCACGCTCAACAAGATACAGGTAGGCTGCGGCAACGAACAGTGCACCTGCTGCGAAAGTTTTGCAGAAAAATACTGAAAATAAATAACTGCAAATTATGCGGCACAAGCCCGCGCACGAAATTGTGCGCGGGCTTGTGAGCTGACTTAAAGCGCGCCGCGCGGCAAATTTTGCCGCGCGGCGCGCTTGGTATTTTATTGCGGTTGGGATTTCTCGACTACGCTCGTAAGGAGCGAAGCGACGGAATAGCGATTGTTCGCTTTATAAGGCAATCTGCCGCTGCAAACATCAAATATTTATTATCTCACACTATTCACGCGGCAGAGTTTCGTCACTACGTTCCTCACGCGCGTCAATGACAATTACTATATTAACTTCACGGAAAATTCAGCTTTCGGCCAAAGCTGAATTTTCGTGAGGTTAATTATTATATATAATTATGTATTAGCCGAACCAGCCGCGGACGGGCAGATTCTGCATAAATTCGAGCGAGTTCAAAGGATTGTTCTGATAGAATACGGAAGCTATCACCGCGTCCTTGCTCACGCCCTTGGAAGAGACGTACCACATATAGCTGTTGAAGCCTTCCATAAAGTCTACGTCTGAAATGCTGAAAAGCACAGAGCCTGCGAACAGCATAACCGCAACGACTATGCCGAGCGCAACCACAGCGCCGAGCACGCCGTCTACCACGCCGAAGGCCTTGCCTTCGCGCGCCCTCGATATGATGCCCGCAACGATTATTCCCGCAATTATAATTATAATGAAAAGCACGAGGAATATGCCTGCGGCGAGTATTACCTGCGCAACCTCGGTTGCCGTTATTTCAAGGTTGATTCCGTTTGCAGCGTCGGCTATCGACGAGGTTATATCGCCGAGAGCGCCCTCGGTCATACCCGCGGCAGTGTTCTGGAAGGCGGGCACGTTGAAGCACAGCCAATACGAAAGGTAGCCGGCGCCGCCGATGAGCGCGATTACGGCAAGCACCCAGAGCGCACCCGCTATGCCCGAACGGAAGCCAGACCTTATCGCTATGAACATCAGGCCGATTACGAACGCGTCCATCGCAAATTTAGAAATAAACTGCCAGAAGTCGCCCGCATAGAATTCGCCAAACACTTTATCCACGAATTCAAGCTGGGTAAAATCGAGAAGAACGAGCGCCACGAGCGCTATCATAGCGAAAATGACCAACACCTTTATGATAAGGGTAATGCCGCCGCATATTCTGTTGGCCACGCCCGCCGCGCCCGAGCTTTCTTTGAACTTGCGGTTGGTGAGCTTTTTATACGCCTTTTCGTCGCCGCTCTCTATCGCGTCGAGAATCTGCATTACATTTTCTTCGCGCTCGCCGTAAGTTTTGTAATACGAACGCTTGCGGTTTTCGGCTATGCACCTTTTAAACAGCGCCTTGCCGCGCGAAGAGAGCAGGGCGAACACGAGTATGAACGCCACCGCCGTGCCAAGTTTAAGAGCCGCCGCGCCCCACGCAGGCATACCGGAAGTATCGGCAAGGGCATAGATGAGCACGCTGAGCACTACTGTGAACAGGTATTCCGTAGCCCACGTCTTTGTTTCGGTGAAGCCTTTAACCAGCCCGACGATGAGGCCGATTACAAGCGCCAGAGCAATGACAGATATTACGATTATCAGAACGATATCACTCATATGATTTTCCTCCGCCCCTGTTCGCGCAAGGGCAATTACAGAGTCATTTATTGAAGCTGTCTTTAAGCGAAACTATTTCAGAGAGCACCAGCCCGCCGTCGGTACACTTTTTGTAGTAGCCCGTGCGCAGAAGCTGGAAGGGCGTATCCTCCTCCGCTTCGGCGATATAAGGTTCGGCCTTGCCGCGGAAGATGTGCTCGCTGTCGTAATTGAGCCTTTCGGCATAGTCCTGGTCGGGGTACTGTTCGTCCTTCAAAAGCTGTTCGTACTGCCTGAACTCGGCATCTTTGCCGTACTTGCAGTCCACCCACTGCACAACGCCCTTTGCCTTTACTTCGCAGGGTAGGGAACTGCCGCTTCTGGATTCGGGGAAGTAGGTGCATTTAAGCTCTGTCACCTCTCCGTTTTCGCCCGTCACCGCCTCGTCGCAGCGGACGATGTAGGCGCCCTTTAAACGGACGGTGCCGCCCACGGTGAGGCGCTTGTACTTGGGCGGGGGCACGAGGGCGAAGTCGTCGCGCTCGATATACACGCTGCCCGTGAACTTTACCTTTCTTTCGCCGCGCCCGGGATAGAGCGGGTGCTTTTCAAAGGACAGCTCCTCCTCGCCTTCGTAGTTGGTTATGGTGAGTTTAAGCGGATTTATCACCGCCATAGCGCGCTCGGCATTTTCGTTGAGGTCGTCGCGCACGCAGCTGTCGAGCTGGGCGGCGTTGACCACGGCATATGCCTTTGCCACGCCTACGTCGGACACGAATTTTTTGAGCGCTTCGGCGGGCACGCCCCTGTTTTTGAGGCCCGCGAGCGTGGGCATACGGGGGTCGTCCCAGCCCCTTACCACTCCTTCGTCCACCAGCTTTTTGAGGTAGCGCTTGGACATAAGCGTGTTGGTTATGTTGAGCCTTGCGAACTCTATCTGCCTGGGCACGGGGGCGGGGAAGCCCGCCTTTTCAATCACCCAGTCGTAGAGCGGACGGTGATTTTCAAATTCGAGGGAGCAGAGCGAATGGGTTATGCCCTCTATCGCGTCGGATATGGGGTGGGCGAAGTCGTACATAGGGTATATGCACCACTTGTCGCCCGTGCGGTAGTGCGAAACGTGGGCTATGCGGTAGATTACGGGGTCGCGCATATTTATGTTGGGCGACGACATATCTATCTTGGCGCGGAGCACCTTGGCGCCGTCGGGATAGACGCCCGCCTTCATCTCGCGGAAGAGTTTCAAGTTTTCTTCCACGCTCCTTTCCCTGTAAGGCGAGGGCGTGCCCGGCTCTGTAAGCGTGCCGCGCGTGGCCGTTATTTCCTCTGCCGACAGGTCGCATACATAGGCGTTGCCTTCCTTTATATACTTTTCGGCGATTTCGTACATTCTGTCGTAATAGTCGGAAGCGAACACCAGACGGTCGTATTTGAGCCCCAGCCATTCGAGCGACTTTATTATCGCGTTGACGTATTCGTAATCTTCCTTGGCGGGGTTGGTGTCGTCCATACGAAGGTTGATTTCGCCGTGATATTTTTCCTTTACGCCGAAGTTGATGGAAAGCGCCTTTACGTGCCCGATGTGAAGGTAGCCGTTGGGTTCGGGCGGGAAGCGCACGTGTATTTTGTTGCCGACAGATTGGAACTTGCCCGCGGCAAGCTCTTCGTTGATAATCTGTTCGATGAAGTTAGATGCTTCGGGAAGGGAAAGATTTTCTTTTTCTGACATAAAAATTGAGGTAATTTCCTTTTGAAAGAATTAGTTTTAAATTTTCAAGCCGCTCTCTTATATTCTTGTGTTGCTGATGTTTTATGTGAATTTTACTCTTTGCAATGCGGTTTTGCGCGTCAATGACGAGGAGTTATCTACCCCACCTTTAATTCCTCCCCTAAGCAAGGGGAGGCTTGTTTTGAGTTGCCTAAGGCAACGCGATAAGTGATGAGCGCGGCAAGCCGCGCGTGATGAGTTGCGCGGTGCGCAACGTTGCGGCTTACGCCGCCATCACGGGTTCATAGAAGCAAGCAAGACAAGACGCGCGAGGAAAACCTGAGAGAGCTTACTTAGAGGTAAGTGACCGAAGGTTGCCACAGCGCAACACAGTATTGCGCCGCTTATATGAAGCCGCACGGAGTATCTTATGACAAACCCGTTATATTTCCGAGAGAATCTATATCTATATGCTCCGCCGCAGGCACCTTTCCAAGGCCGGGCATAAGCATTATGTCGCCCGCGATGGCGACTATGAAGCCCGCGCCGCCCTTATAGACCACGTCGCGCACGTGCACCTTGAAGCCCGTGGGGCGCGCAAGTTTTTTGGCGTCGTCTGAAAGCGAATACTGCGTCTTTGCAACGATTACGGGCAGGCCCTTTATCCCCTTGCCCTCGATATCGGCTATCTTTGCCTCGGCTTCGGCCGAAAATTCGGCGCCGTCGCCGCCGTATATTTTTGTTACTATATCGTTTATCTTAGTCTTTATATCGTCTTGAAGGTCATAGGCATAGGTGAGCTGCGAAGGCTTTTCGCACATCCAGATTACCTTTTCGGCGAGGTCTTTGCCGCCTTCGCCGCCCTTTAAGAACACGTCGGTGAACACTGCGGGCGCGCCTGCCTGTTCGCAGGCGGATATTACCGCTTCTATTTCGGCGGGAGTGTCGCTTGCAAACCTGTTCATAGCAACCACAGTGGGTTTGGAATACACCTTTTTCATATTCTCGATATGCTTCAAAAGGTTGGGAAGTCCTGCGTTCAGGGCCTGCAAATTTTCTTCCGAAAGGTTATTTTTATCGGCTCCGCCGTGAAGTTTGAGCGCCTTTACCGTGGCGACCACCACTATACAGTCGGGCTGTATGCCCGCAATGCGGCACTTGGTGTCGAGGAACTTTTCTGCACCGAGGTCTGCGCCGAAGCCCGCTTCGGTGACGGCGTAGTCGGCGAGGGTCATCGCGGTGTAAGTTGCGCGCACGGAGTTGCAGCCGTGGGCTATGTTGGCAAACGGGCCGCCGTGCACTATGGCGGGGGTGCCCTCCAAAGTCTGGACGAGGTTGGGCTTTATGGCGTCCTTCAACAGGGTGGCCATTGCGCCTGCAACGCGCAGCTGGCGGGCGTACACAAAATTGCCCCCTTCGTCTTCGCCCACCACTATGTTTTCCAGCCTGCGCTTCAAATCGGCAAGGTCGGTGGCAAGGCAGAGTATTGCCATAATTTCGGAAGCGGCGGTGATATCGAAGTGCTCTTTTCTGGAATAGCTTGCGCAGCCCTTCATTTTGCCCGCCTCGCAGTTTATGGTTATATCGCGCAGGGCGCGGTCGTTCATATCCATACAGCGGTGGAAATACACTTCCTTTATTTTAAGCTCGTTGCCGCGGAAGATATGGTTATCGATTACGGCGCACAGGAGGTTGTTCGCCGCCGTGATTGCGTGAAGGTCGCCGGTAAAGTGCAGGTTTATATCGGCCATAGGCACAACCTGGGCATAGCCGCCGCCTGCCGCGCCGCCCTTTATGCCGAACACGGGGCCGAGCGAAGGTTCACGAAGTGCCAGGCACACCTTTTTGCCCAGCTTTGCCATACCGTCGGCAAGGCCGATTGAAACGGTGGTTTTGCCCTCGCCGCTGGCGGTGGGATTTATGGAAGTGACAAGGACGAGTTTTGCCCTGGGATTGACCTTTTGAAGGTTTATTTTGGCCTTATACCTGCCGTAAAGCTCCAAATCGTCCTCTTTGAGGCCGAGTTTGCGCGCAATGCGCGTTATGGGCTGCAAGCGGCAGCTTTCTGCAATTTCAATGTCGGATAGCATCGTGCACCTTACGTAAAAATTTTTGCGCCGCCGCCGCGGGGCAGTATCCGCCTTGTGTGCGCGCGGGCACATACACATAACTGTTTTTATAATTATACCACACGTGAGGGGTGAAAGTACATAATTTATTCAAAGATTTTTGTCAAAAGGGCGAAAAATTTTTACTGCGCTGTACCCAGCGGCGGGCGGCGCGCCGTTAAATTTTCATTTGGCGGGCATAAAGGGCGCAATCGCTTGACTTGACAGGTTATTTTTACTAAAATTGTGATAAATCAAAACATTGCGGCGCGCGGTGCAAATAACTTTGCCGCGCCCGATTGGAGAACTTTTTTATGGCTGATAAAAAGAGAGCCGTCACTCAGGAAAAACTTGTTGCACTGTGCAAAAACAGGGGCTTCATCTTCCCCGGAAGCGAAATTTACGGCGGACTTGCCAACACGTGGGACTACGGCCCCCTTGGCGTGGAGCTTAAAAACAACATCAAAAAGGCGTGGTGGAAAAAATTCGTTCAGGAGAACGTATACAACACGGGCCTTGACTGCGCGATACTTATGAACCCGCGCACGTGGAAGGCTTCGGGCCACATAGGCGGCTTTTCTGACCCGCTTATGGACTGCAAAAATTGCAAGACGCGCCACAGGGCGGATAACCTTATTGAGGACTACTGCAAAAAGCACAAGCTGGACGTGAAGGTTGAGGCGATGGACAACGACGCTATGGAGGCCTTTATAAAAGAGCACGGCGTGGTCTGCCCCGTGTGCGGAAAGAGCGACTTTACTTCCATAAGAAAGTTCAACCTTATGTTCAAGACCTTCCAGGGCGTTACCGAGGACAGCGTGAACACCGTATACCTCCGCCCCGAAACGGCGCAGGGCATATTCGTAAACTTCAAAAACGTACAGCGCTCCACGCGTATGCGCGTGCCCTTCGGCATAGGCCAGATAGGCAAATCTTTCCGCAACGAAATCACGCCGGGAAACTTCATTTTCCGCGTGCGCGAATTCGAGCAGATGGAGCTTGAATTTTTCTGCAAGCCCGGCACCGACCTCGAATGGTTCAACTACTGGAAGAACTACTGCAAAGACTGGCTTCTTTCTTTGGGCCTTTCGGAAGAAAACCTTAAACTGAGGGACCATTCGCCCGAAGAGCTGTGCTTTTATTCCAAGGCGACGACCGACTTTGAATACAACTTCGCGTTCGGCTGGGGCGAGCTTTGGGGCGTTGCAGACAGGACGGACTACGATTTGACCCAGCACCAGAACGAGAGCGGCGAAAGTATGGAATACACCGACCCCGTTTCGGGCGAGAAGTATGTTCCCTACGTAATAGAGCCCTCGCTCGGCGTTGAAAGAATGGTGCTTGCCATACTCACCGACGCTTACGACGAGCAAGTTTTGGACGAGGCCAAGAACGACGTGCGCACGGTAATGCACCTGCACCCCTTCCTTGCGCCCTACAAGGCGGCAGTGCTGCCCTTGCAGAAGGGACTTGCCGACAAGGCACAGGAAATTTACGCCGAACTTGCAAAGAGCTTTTCGGTGACGTACGACGTGACGGGCTCGATAGGCAAGCGCTACCGCAGGCAGGACGAAATAGGCACCCCCTGCTGCATAACCGTTGACTTCCAGACGCTGGAAGACGGCACCGTTACCGTGCGCGACAGGGACAGTATGGAGCAGATAAGGATAAAGGTTGACGAGCTGGAAGGATATATCGGAAAGCTGGTTAAATTTTAAGATTTAATCTGCCTGCGGGCGCGGCGCTTCCTCCGTCATTTCGGCCGAAACGGGACTCCCCTGTCATTTCGCGTGCGCGAGCGAAGCGCTGCCCTGCCGAGGCTCTACACTTTGTGCGGAAACGGCAGATGAGCGCAGCGACGCTACTTTGCGGAGGGTTCCCTTCGGGAAACCGCAAACCGAGTTTAAGCGCGTGGAGAAATCTCAACCGCATCACAGCGGAGAAATCTCAGCACTCAATGCAATTTTTACAGAGATTTCTCCACGCGCTCATTACATTCGCTTAGTCGAAATGACAAATCGGGCAAACGAATAAAATTAAGCCAATAAAAGCGGCGGGCGTGCGCAATGCGCACGCCCGCCGTTTTTATATTTTTTTGTAAAAAATGCGCGTTGAATGCGGCATATATACGGGGCAATTTAATTTTTAATCTTAAACAGGTGTTAAGATTCTGAGTCCGTTATT
>ERZ1643246.1810-NODE-1810-length-22106-cov-8.426012_pt1 | contig 22106 bp, 23 predicted proteins | sample MGYA00579265_ERZ1643246 | MGnify/ENA primary metagenome ERZ1643246 (study PRJEB29033, sample SAMEA4952261) | chicken gut metagenome | biome: Broiler Chicken; feature: Gastrointestinal Tract; material: Caecum | place: Ireland | collected 2018 | study: Broiler...
GTTCTTCCGAGGCTCTCGAAAAATTCAGGTGTTCCGCGACAGCGAGAAAACATTCTAACTGAGTCGTATTCATAAAATCTCTCCTATCTTATAACTTATAATGCCGTACCGAGGATGCGATACCGTGCCAGTGATATAATGCTGTGCCAGTGATACAATCCCGTGCCGGGGACGCGATGCCAGACCAGTGATAAATAAACAGGACCATTATCTATAAAAGATGTTTATAGATTATAACATCTTTGAATTTCACATTCAAGGAATTCCGCGGTAGAATCTCATATGGACAGAAAATAAGGGAGCGAACTGTTCCGATAAAAACAATCCGAAACAAACAGGAGGTGTTCAAAAATGGATCAGATCTCCAGGACGGAAGAAATGATCTTTATGATGAAAAAGATAGGCCTGAACCTGACAGCGCAGCTGGAGATGTACTTAAAGCAGAAAGACATCACAGGCGTACAGGTGTACTTCCTGGTCTATATCCTGCGGCATCATCCCGACGGCACTTACCTTACGGAACTGTGCCGGGAGATCGGAGTTTCAAAAGCAACTCTTTCCGCACTGATCAAAAAACTGAGGGAAAAAGGATATCTTTATTTTCTGCCTGAGCCGGATGATATCCGGAAAAAGAAAGTGATCCCCACGGAAAAGCTGGCGGCAGAGAGGGAAGAGCTGCTGGAAAAGGCAGGACAGATGGAAGCCGGCATCTGCGGCGTGCTGGACCCGAAAGAGCAGGCCCAGCTCTGGAATCTGGAGCGCAAGCTCTTAAATCAGCTGTCCGGCGGGGAATGTGATGAAAACAGTGAAAATAACAGACAGGAGGTATATCTACCGTGAGAAAAGTTTTACAGCAGCTTAAACAGTACAGGCGGGACACCTTTCTCTGCATCGGTCTGACCGCCCTTGAAGTGATCATGGAAATCCTGATGCCCTTTGTCACGGCGATCATCATCGACCGGGGACTTGAGGCGGGCAATCTCCCGGTCGTCTACCGCTACGGAGCGCTCATGGTCTTGATGGCTTTCTTAAGCCTGACATTCGGCGCGTTCGCCGGGAAGAATGCGGCCGGCGCGGCGTCCGGGCTTTCGGCGAACCTGCGTGAGGCGATCTATGCCAACATCCAGACATTTTCTTTCTCAAATATCGATAAATTCAGCGTGCCCGGTCTGGTCACGCGTATGACGACAGATATTACGAACGTGCAGAATGCATTCGTGATGATCATCCGCGTGGCAGTTCGCGCGCCGCTGAACCTGGTATTCAGTTTCGCGATGTGCCTGATCATCAGCCCGAGACTGAGTTCCATGTTCCTGATCGCTGTGGTCTTCCTTCTGATCGTGATCGGGGCGATCATGGCGGTCACGCTGAAGATCTTCAGACAGGTGTTCCGCCGTTATGACGACCTGAATGCCAGCGTGCAGGAAAACGTGACCGCGATCCGCGTGGTGAAGGCATTTGTGCGTGAGGACTATGAAAATGTGAAATTCTCAAAGGCTTCCAAAATGCTCTATGACCTTTCCGTAAAGGCGGAAGGCCTGCTGGCGTTCAACAACCCGGCCATGATGGTGGCGGTTTACTTCTGCATCATCTCGGTATCCTGGTTCGGTGCGCAGTTTATCGTAGGCGGCTCCATGACCACAGGCGACCTGACCAGCCTGTTCAGCTATATCATGGCTCTCCTGATGAGCCTGATGATGCTCTCCATGGTGGTCGTCATGATCAGTATGTCCATGGCGAGCATCCGCCGTATCAGCGAAGTGCTGAATGAGAAGGCAGACCTGACCGATCCGGCGGACCCGGTGACAGAAGTAGCTGACGGAAGCATTGATTTCAATCATGTGAATTTCTCATACAAACACGGCAGCGGGAAGAATGCGCTGTCTGACATTGACCTTCACATCAAGAGCGGCGAGACCATCGGCGTGATTGGAGGCACAGGCTCCGGAAAGAGCAGCCTGGTCAACCTGATCTGCCGCCTGTATGACGTGGACGAAGGTTCGGTCTGCGTCGGCGGTGTGGACGTCCGGAAGTATGATACGGAAGTGCTGAGGAACCAGGTGTCTGTTGTGCTCCAGAAGAATACGCTGTTCTCGGGGACGATCCTTGACAACCTGCGCTGGGGCAATCCGGACGCCACGGAAGAGGAATGCATCGAGGCGTGCCGGGCAGCCTGCGCCGATGAATTTATCGACCGGATGCCTGCGGGATATGAGACGAGGATCGAGCGGGGCGGAGCCAATGTCTCCGGCGGACAGAAGCAGCGTCTGTGCATTGCCCGCGCGCTCTTAAAGAAACCGAAAGTGCTGATCCTCGACGATTCCACCAGCGCGGTGGATACCGCGACAGACGCCAGCATCCGCGCTGCGTTTGCGGAGAAGATCCCGGGCACGACGAAGATCATCATCGCCCAGCGTGTCTCCAGTGTGGAATCCGCTGACCGGATCCTCGTGCTGGACGACGGAAGGATCGACGCCTTTGACACTCATGAAAATCTGCTCAAGGACAATGCGATTTATCAGGAAATCTACAATTCGCAGCTCGAAGGCAGCGGTGATTTCGATCAGCCGGCATAAGGCGGGAAGGAGGAGAACTGATCTATGAATGAGAATCGAAATGAAAAGAAATCAGGCTCCCGGGTAAACACAGCTTCAAAGCTGATCAACCGGGTGATCCGATATATGCTTCATTATTATAAATTTCCGTTTCTGCTTGTGATCGTCTGCATCCTGATCACAGCGGTCGCAACAGTAGTGGGCGCAACGTTCCCGCAGACTCTGGTAGATGACTATATCACGCCGATGCTCTCCAGCGGTTCCAGTGATTTCAGCGGACTTGCATCTGACCTGATCCGACTTGCATGCATCATGGGCGTGGGCGTGATCACAGCGTTTACCTACAACCGGATCATGGTCAATGTAAGCCAGGGCACGATGCGGCGCCTGAGGGACGATCTGTTCCGCAGGATGGAGGCGCTGCCGATCAAATATTTTGACACCCATGCCCACGGCGACATCATGTCTGTCTACACAAATGATGTAGATACATTGAGGCAGCTTTTAAGCCAGAGCATCCCGCAGATCATCAACTCGGTCATCACTATGGCGGCCACGCTGGTCACCATGATCGTTCTGAACCCTGTGCTGACCATCATCTCGCTTCTGACCGCGGCTGTCATGCTCCTTGTCACATCCAATTTCTCGAAGCTGTCGGGGAAATACTATATCCGCCAGCAGATCGACCTTGGTACTGTGGACGGATTTATCGAGGAAATGCTGGACGGGCAGAAAGTCGTCAAAGTCTTCTGCCATGAGGAAGCGGCGATGCGGGATTTCCATGAGGTCAATGAGCGGCTGAGGAACAGTACGGACAAGGCGAACCGTTATGCCAACCTTCTGATGCCCATCAATGCCAATATCGGCTGGATCAGCTACGCGCTGGTGGCGATCCTGGGAGCGATCCTCGGGATCAACGGATTGGCAGGTGTGACTATCGGTACGGTCGTAACTTTTGTAGGACTGAACAAGAGTTTTACCAACCCGATCACGCAGGTCAGCCAGCAGATCAACTTCGTAGTGAACGCGGCGGCAGGCGCGCAGAGAGTCTTTGACCTGATGGATCAGGAACCTGAGGCCGATAATGGCTATGTGGAGCTGGTCAATGCGAAAGAGGATGAGAACGGCAATCTGACAGAGTCGCTGGTAAGGACCAATCTGTGGGCATGGAAACATCCCCACAAGGCGGAGGGCACCATCACTTATACAAAACAGGAAGGCGCGGTCGTGCTGGACGATGTGGATTTCGGATACAATGAAGACAAGATCGTCCTGCACAATATCAGCCTCTATGCAAAGCCGGGGCAGAAGATTGCCTTTGTCGGGGCTACCGGAGCGGGCAAGACGACGATCACCAACCTGATCAACCGTTTCTATGACATTGCGGACGGCAAGATCCGATACGACGGGATCAACATCAACAAGATCAAAAAGCCGGATCTGAGAAGGTCCCTGGGCATGGTGCTCCAGGATACCCACCTGTTCACCGGGACGGTCATGGAGAATATCCGGTACGGGAAACTGGACGCCACGGATGAGGAATGTATCAGGGCGGCAAAGCTCGCCAATGCGGACGGATTTATCCGGCGTCTCCCGGACGGTTATGACACAATGCTCACCGGGGACGGGGCGAACTTAAGCCAGGGCCAGAGGCAGCTCATCGCCATTGCCAGGGCAGCTGTGGCGGACCCGCCGGCGCTGATCCTCGACGAGGCGACCTCCTCCATCGATACCCGCACCGAGAAGCTGGTGCAGGCGGGCATGGACGCCCTGATGAAGGGGCGCACCACATTTGTCATCGCCCACAGGCTGTCCACGGTCAAGAACTCAGACTGTATCATGGTCATGGAGCAGGGGCGCATCATCGAGAGAGGTACGCATGATGAACTGATCGCGGCGAAAGGAAAATATTATCAGCTTTATACCGGGAATTTCGCGGATTGAGTTTCGCAGGTATAGCAGATATATAAATATAAGCAGAAAAACAGAAAAATAGAAATACAGAAAAGCGGCCGGGACGCCGGGAGAGGGGATTTATTCCTCTCCTGCGTGCCGGCCGTGGCCGTTTCCAGATCCGGTTTCGGCACCGGTCCCGTTTCCAGAACCGCAGCTGTCCCCGTCATTGTGCTGCCTGTCTCCGTAGTGCTGCCCTTCTCTGTCGGGCTCCCCATCTTCGTAGTGGGAACCGTTTTCGAAATCCTGCCCGTTTACTGAACTGTTGTCTGTGTCGCCGCCGCTGTCTCCGCTGTATGAGTCGATGAGATCCCGGATCTCCCGCATGGACAGATTCCGGATGTCGTCCGGCGTGACGGAGGGATCCAGAGATTTCAGTTCCAGGTACGCCCGGTATTTGCCGAAGGAAAGCCCTTCGCTGTGGGCTTCGTGCATTTCTGCCATATCGCCGGAGTGGCAGCTGATGTTGGAATGTCCAGCTGTGCAGGTCTCTACATTTTCAAGGATCTGGTCCGTCTTTTCCTCATCGCTGCCCGCCACAGTGACAGTCATGACAGCATCGTCTTCCAGATACGCTTCTACGGTCTGTTCGGAGAGTAGTTCCTCCATCGCTTCGCTGTAATCCATATACCGGATGTCGAGCTGCTCGGCAAGTTCCTGCCCGTCGCTGTTGAAAGCTTCGATGGAGACGATCCGGTCGAAACGGTTGACCCCCAGTTCCAGGGAGGGATTGATATCAATGCTGATATAGGCGCTGGGCGTCAGGTACAGCCAGGCGCCGCCCGCGGTGACCGCGACCAGGAGGCAGGCAGCCGCGGCAGCGGTTTTGAGGATTGGGAATGTATGTGCTTTTTTCTTATTTATCTGCCGGGCGAGAAAGTCCTTTGTGTTTGCCCTGAGTTCGTCCTCTGCGTGGATCTGGCCGAAGGCTTCTCTGAACTGTTTTTCAAAATTTTTGTCTTTATCCATTTTCCGTCACCCCTTCCAGCCTGGTCTTCAGCATCTTCCTTGCGCGGGTCAGAAGCGTGTATACTGTGTTCGTGTTTTTGCCGAGAATCTGTCCGATCTCTTCTGCTGTGTAACCTTCGTAATAGTGAAGGTAGATCGGGTCTTTATATTTTTCCGGCAGAGCCAGGAACGCTTCCAGTATGTCCGAGTGGTCCTCGGGCATTTCCTGAGGCTTTTCGATCAGAGTATCCAGGGATACGGTGCGGGAGCGGAAAAAGCTTTTCAGCAGGTCCCTGCATGCATTGGAAGTGACCCGGATGATCCATGCCTTTTCATGTTCCGGGCTGTCAAAGGGCGCAGTGCGGAGAACATATTTCAGAAATACATTCTGGAATATGTCCTCTGTGTCCGCACGATTTTTCAGATGGATCATACAGATCCTGCGGACGGTGTCCCCGTAGAGGTCCACTGCCCGGTTCGCTTCTTCTTCACTGCGCATGTCTTTCCCCCGTTAAGTATCGGTCATACATTTACTGCCGGCAGTTATGCGGACACTGGCCGTGATGGTTCTGCCCGGAGTTATTGCCATATCCGTATCCGGCTCCATTATCAGCCCCATTGCCGGTCCCATTGCCGTATCCGTTCCCGGTCCCATTGCCAGCCCTGCTGCCGTACTGCAGTCCGAGCCCTGCGCCGGGATAAGATGCGGATGCATCATCGGATGTATCCGGGCCTGCTGAGACAGCCGGGGCATCCGCACTGTCTGAAGCGGCCGGTGCGTCGGCAGCCGGCGTATCCGCATCGATGCTGTCACCGGCAGTAGCCGTATGGCGCGGGCAGTTTTCCGGATCGTTCTGGCAGTAGGGGCAGGTCTGTGTATACCGGGCGTCTGGCCTTGTGCCGCGGTGATCGCAGATCCCGTCTCCGTCTTCGTCAGTGAAATAATACCCGGTACTTTCGCAGAATGTCCCTGTGCACCCTGCGGAATACTGACTGCCTGCGTTCAGGCCGTTTCCGGCGCCTGTCTGTCTGCCGTTCCCGACAGCCAGCGCTGTCGTGCTTCCGAGCACGATGACAAGAGCAGAAGTAATGAGGCCTGCTGTAAGTTTCTTCATGGTGATTCCTCCTTCATTTTATCCCGGATCCCGGGAGATGTACATATTTTTTGCTGTTTCAATATGAATACGACCGGACGCGGCAGAATCATTCAAAAATTTTATAAATAATTTTACTTTTTACAAAAGTTGTGAAAAGCGGATTTTTATGTATAATTAGATGTGTACAGCAGTTGCGAGGAGAATTCAGATGAAGACAGAGATATTGAGAATGCTCAGGGAGACAGACGGATATGTCTCCGGGCAGCAGATAAGCGAGCGGTTCGGCGTATCCAGGACCGCTGTGTGGAAGGTTATCCGACAGCTCCAGGAAGAAGGGTATCAGGTGGAGGCTGTCCGCAACAGAGGTTATCATATGGCAGGCAGTCCGGATGTGATGACAAAGGAAGAACTGGACAGTGTGATCCGAACAAAATGGGCGGGGCGGGAGGTCTGCTATTATGATATGACAGATTCCACAAACCTGCGGATCCGGCAGGCGGCAGATGAAGGTGCGCCGCATGGTACACTGGCTGTGGCGGACTGCCAGACTGCCGGAAGAGGGCGCAGGGGGCGGTCCTGGGACTCCCCGGCAGGGAGCAGCATCTATATGTCGATCCTTCTCCGCCCGGAGATCGCGCCGACCCGGGCGTCCATGCTCACCCTGGTCATGGCATGCAGCGTGGCGGAAGGGATCAGCAGGAGCCTGGAAGAGCAACTGGACCCCAGCAGCGGTGCGGAGATTCCTCGTATCCAGATCAAATGGCCCAATGACATCATCATAAACGGGAAAAAACTGGCGGGCATCCTCACGGAGATGAGCGCACAGATTGATTATATCAACTATGTGACAGTAGGCGTAGGGATCAATGTGAACCAGACCGGATTCCCGGAAGAGATCCGCAGCACGGCAGTGTCTCTCCGCATGGAGTGCGGACAGGCACTGCGCCGGGCTCCCATCATCGCAGCCATCATGGAGCGGCTGGAAGAGAATTACGCAGTCTTCCTGAAGACCGAAGATCTCACCGGGCTGATGGAGCAGTACAGCTCCATGCTGGTAAACCGTGGGAGAGATGTGCAGGTCATCGGAGAGAAAGAAACTTACCGGGCACATGCCCTGGGGATCACCCCCACAGGAGAGCTGGTCGTGCGACGGGAAGACGGAACAGAGGAAGAGATCAACGCAGGGGAGGTATCCGTGCGGGGCGTGTACGGATATGTTTGAGTGAATTGTCAGACGACTCAACCCAAAGGGGTCAGACCCCTCCTGGGAGGGGTCTGACCCCTTTGGGTTGAGCATTCAGAATATTTTGTCAGAAAGGAACAATATGAACGAAGATTTTGTATTATGTGCGGCAAGTGCATACGAAAAGAAATTTTATCTGAATCCGGAGTTTGATCAGCTCCCGGAGAGCATCAAGGAGGAACTCCAGATCATGTGTGTTCTGTATACGGAGGATGTGGGCGGCATCCTGATGCTTGTGTTTGACGAGGACGGCAATCTGGAGCTTAAGGTAGACCACGAGGAAAATGATTTTGCCTTTGATGAGATCGGAAGTGTACTGAAGATCAAACAGCTCCAGCAGACGAAGCGGGAGCTGTTTGAGTCGCTGGAGCTGTTCTTTAAAGTGTTTTATCTGGGGGAGGAGATGGAAGGGCTCCCGGAGGAGTAGGAATGCCGGGGCAGGGGGGAGAACACGCCTGCCTGTTAATCGCAGTAAGAGGGGATATTACTGACCGTCCTGCGAGCACGAAAGGCAGCAGACAAAAAACAACTTTTTTTTTCCACGCGGTCTCTCCTTCCCTGAAATTTAAAGAATAACTCCCACCGGACCAACATTTATATCCACGGGTATAGACATAGAATAGAAAATGATTATAATAATGTCAGGTGGACATTGAAATCAGCTCCTTTTAAAGAAGTTATGTGAGGAACAAATGTTAAAAAATAATCTGAAAGAAATACGCAGATCTAAAAATATATCATAAGAAGAGGTTGTCCAGGCGCTGCATATTTCCCGCCAGTCCTTATCTAAATGGGAGAATCAGCGGGGAAATCCTGATCTGGAAAATTTGGTCGCTTTATCAAAATTTTATGGCGTGCCCATTAATGCATTGATTGATGAGACAATCCCCACGGAATGTACTGCGCCTGATGACGTTCCAGACCAAAACAATACGGATAAAACCAGCTATGATCCAAATCTGATGATCCTCTATGTTACGGTATTGATAGTATCTACATTTATCTCATTTATAGGGATCGGTGTTTCAACAGTACTATTGATCAAACTGAGAAAGAAGAAATTCCCTAAGATTTTTTATGTTCTCTGCATCGTATGTTTAGTAATTAGTATTTTTAGCTTTTGCGTTTTATTAAATAGTTACTTTTCCATTTGGGAACAGTTACAATACAGGAACTTTAAGATGTTAATCCGGTCTTAAAAATATCCCCATGAGATCAAAGACCATTTATTATCTGCATCCTTTCTGGTAAATGTCCAGGTATAGCCTTCATATTGCTGATATGGGATAAGGGGATCTGCTCCGTTGGTCTCCACGATATAAAAATCCATTTGGAGCAGGAGAACTTCTTCTCCCTTTTTTTCATATGTTTGGACCAATGGGGAGCGATCGTCAACATAAAGTTTAGTGATCCGGCATTCCGGCATTTGATTAACAAGTGTTTTTTCCAATATATGGACTGCCTGGTCAGCATCAGGGGTATCTTCTGGTATGTCGATCACAGCGTTTTCGAATATAAGTTCTGTGGTTTGTTTTTCTTTTATTTTGTAGATTACCATTAGAATGGCTATTATAGAAAGAATAAACAGGACTATAAAGCATTTCTTATTTCGATTTTTCATACTGTATTCTCCATTCTCAAAAGGTGGTTTTTATAATTTCACGACAATAATATATTGGATCAGTCAAATATTCTTTTTGCAGAAGCCCATGCTCAATGGATCCATTTCATTTGTACTATAAAGATCCTGCCTTTACAAGAATATACTGGTTTACATCCCGTCTATATCAGTTTACATCGTTGTTAAATTTCCGACATTGATCCGCCGCAGCCAGGCATTTCTTGTTTTTCTTTCCGTACAATCAGACCGGGGCAGGATCTGCCCTGCGCGGCGGAAAAACGTGCGGCTTCTGGATTTTCACGCGGCACCGGCGCTTAGCCCCTGGCGGTACTGCCTGGTTATTTGATTAACAATTCTTGATTTTTCCGTATTTTATGTCAGACTAAAGCTAACAATCAATATCAGGATAAAAATATCAGGATAACAGGATAACCGCGGAGCGGGAGACAGGAGGAGTTTCCAATGGGACTGCATGTGATCGATGAGGCGAAGAGATGTCTGAACTGCAAAAAACCGAGATGTATGGAGGGATGCCCGATCCATACGCCTGTTCCGCCGATGATCCGGATGTTTCTTGACGGACAGATGACGGAAGCAGCGGAGATGGTCTTTGCCAACAATCCGCTGTCTGTGATCTGTTCTCTTGTGTGTGATCACGAAAAGCAGTGTGAAGGACACTGCATCAAAGGTATCAAAGGCGAGCCTGTGCATATCTCTTCCATCGAGAATTATATTTCAGACACCTGTTTTGACAAAATGAAACTGGAAAAAAAGCCGTGGAACGGGGGCAGGATCGGCGTGGTCGGCGCCGGACCGGCAGGGATCACCATCGCCATACTCATGGCATGCCGGGGATACCGGGTCACGATCTTTGAAGTCAGGGAGAAGATCGGAGGGATCCTAAGATATGGGATCCCGGAATTCCGTCTGCCGAAGTCCATACTGGACCGGTATGATAAAAAAATGAAGGAACTGGGGATCCGTTTCCGTCCGAATTTCGCCCTGGGCGGTTCCACAGGCGTCCACGACCTGCTGGAAGACGGATACAATGCAGTGTTCATCGGCACGGGGACATGGCGCCCGTACCGGCTGAATATCCCCGGGGAGACTTTTGGCAATGTCCACTATGGCATCAACTACCTGAACAACCCGGATGTCTATGACCTGGGCGACCGGGTGGTCGTGATCGGCGCGGGAAACGCAGCCATGGATGTGGCGAGGACAGCAATCCGCAAGGGCTCCCGGTATGTGACAGTCTACTCTGTGACAGAAGTGCCGGCGGCATCGCCGAAAGAGGTAGAGTATGCCAGGATCGACGGTGTGGAGTTTGAATTTCTCCAGACCGCGTCCCGGATCACGGACGACGGGGTGATGATCTGCGACGTAGAATGGGATGAGAACGGACAGATGGTAAAACACGAAGAGACTGAAAGGTTTGTTCCGGCGGACAGCATTATCATCTCGATCTCACAGGGACCGCAGGACCGGATCGTTAACAGGGATAAAGAACTGAAGGTGGACGAGCGAGGGCTTCTGAAGACGAATGAAAAAGGCGAGACCACCATGAAGGGGATCTTCGCCTCTGGAGACGTAGTCACCGGCGCCAAGACCGTAGTCGAGGCAGTGAAGTGTTCAAAAATGATCGCGGACGCCATGGATGAGTATGTGAAAGCCAGCTTTTCTTCAAAAAAGGTGTGACGTCAAAAAGGCTGTGATTGACATTCTTTGGAACAGTTCTTTACATTGCCCGCTGGTTACTATGAAGATGAAAGCCAAAAAGAAATCCTCAGGCGCTTCTTTTATGATAAATGCCTTGACGGCTATATCCGGCGGGAGAATGTCATGCCTGGAGCAGGGTCTGCCGGATCTCATCTTCGATCTTTAACAGTTCCTGTTCTGCGGCCATTCTCTTTTCGTGTCCTTCTTTCTGGATGCGGACAGCCTCGTTCATCGTGGAGACAAGATTCTGGTTTGCCTTTTTGAGAGCCTCGATGTCTACGAGACCGCGCTCAGACTCCTTTGCAACATCAATGGTATTCTGCTTTAATATCTCAGAATTTTTCATGAGCAGGGAATTGGTCGTATCAGTGACGCTGCGCTGCAGTTTGAGCGTCTCCTGCTGGCGGTACATGCCAAGAGCCATGACCATCTGGCTTTTCCAGAGGGGGATCGTCTCCTGGATCGCTGTCTGGATCTTATCTGCAAGCATTTTATCATTATTCTGGATCAGTTTGATCTGGGGCGCTGTCTGGATCGCGATGGTCTTGCTCGTCTTCAGGTCATGGACCTTTTTCTCAAACTGATTTACACTGTCTTCAAAGTCGCGGACAAGCTGTGCGTGCATAGGGTCGCCGCTCTGCTGCGCCTCCGCGCGAAGGGATGGGATCGTCTTTTCTCTGAGTTCTTCCAGCTTTTCCTCTCCGGCGGTGATATAGACCTGGAGTCTGCGGAAGTAGTCCAGATTTTTTTCGTACAGAGAATCAAACATGCCGATGTCCTTTAGCATCTGCATTCTGGCCTCCTCCAGTTTCCCTTCGATGCGGTCCACATTGACCTCGAGTTTTTGATACTGGGCAAGAAAACGTCTGACCTTTGCGCCTGCTTTCTGGAATAAGCCGAAGATGCCGGGATCTTTCTCCAGATCGTCATAATCCAGGCTCTCTACATTTGTGACAAGGTCAGCCATGAGCTGTCCTGCGTATCCGGAGTCTTTCGTGCGGATACTGCCGAGGATATGTCCGGAAAAGTCCGCGATATCCTGTTTGGCACCTGAGCCGTACTGCATGAGCATCTGGGAATCCCGCACATCGATCTGTGATTTGATCTCATCGGCAAGGGCGCGGTCTTCCGGGCTGAGAAGAGTGATCTCTCTGCTGAGTTCTTCCGCAGACAAAGGAGACGGGACCGGGGCGGCTGTATCTCTTGAGTTCATGAGATCCGCAAGTGTGATTTCTGACATAGGATGTACCTCCTTCTGAACGTTATCTTTAAAACAATGTGTCTGGCTTCCCGGGACAGCTGTCCCCGGAACATTTTACTGCAGGCTTTCTATGATGATCTTCATTACATCATAGGAAGGGACCTGAGTGACCTGGGTGATGTCCGCGGCGACTCCTTTTGCGGCGATGTCACCGCCCGTGGATACAGTGCTGTAATTTCCGGTGCGGAAGCCGTGCTTTGTCCATGCAAGAGCCTGGAGATCCTCATCGAGGAGCGCGTCAAGGAGTTTCTGTCCGTTTTCATCCAGGGCGAGCAGGACATGGGTGGACCACACGGTGGGTGTGGGATAAAGCATGACAATGTCATCTTCAATGTTTTTATATTCATCCGGATAAATGGCGGCGTATTCGATAAGCTGGCTTTCATATCCCGCGATCACAGGCTTGGCGCCTATGCCCATCCGGAGAAACTGGCTGAAAAGATCAGAGGAAGATGTCTCCATATATCCCAGCTTCCCGAAAATAGACTGGAGTTCCGGCAGGATTTCCCGCAGGTTATCCTCGGTAAGTGTCTGTCCGCCGTTCAGCACATTTGCGAGAAGTGCGGCAAACATATTGCCTGAGTTTGATCTTGCCGGATCTGTGGTGTCAACGGAAATATTTCCATACAGTTCGGCAAGCCCGATATCAGCCCACGAAGTGTCATTCTGTATCAGGCTGACGAGCCCTGCCATATCGATCTGGTAAGCCCCGCTGTTCTCTGTGATAAGCCCCTGGCTGTCAAATGCTTCCAGGACAGCCCTGTGCGTATACAGTACAATGGGAGTGTTCAGGATGATCTCACTCTGCTGCGGTTTACCGTGGAGATCCTCATAGTATTCCTCCGCGATACTGCTGGAAGGGAAGAGATAATCCATCCCATCCATATCTGCTGTCATCATGTCCAGGGAACCAGCCTTCGCATAATCTGCCCGGATCCCGTATCTTTCCTGGAGGATAGACTGGACTTCAGGGTCTTCCAGAAACTCAATTTTTTCTCCGCCTACATATCCGTTTACGACGACTGTTTCAGGTGCGCTTCCTTTCAGAAGGTAAATGCCGCCTGTGACCATCATAATTACAAGCAGGAGTATCAGTCCGATAATCTTTTTTTTCATTTGGATGTTTCATGTCCTTTCTTTGCAGGTTCTCTGTATCCTTCAGAGCGCAGTGTCTGTTTTAACAGTTTCAGGTCCGCTTCCATATCAAGCAGTTCATTCTGCATCAGCTTTTCAAACTGCATATTAAATGCGGCTTTGAGTGTTGCGACGCTTTCCTGAGTGCTGCGGAGGATCTTTTCTGTTTCTGCTGTCGACAGCCCGGTTTTTTTGAGCTCAGTATAATGTTCCAGGACGTTTGCCGCAGTTTCCTGGTAATAGTCGATATAGCGCCGCGCCGCGGTGATCTTTTCCGGGTTTTCGGTCAGATAGTCCAGGATATTTCCCGCAAGCTCTACCAGTTCCGCGCACTGCGGACCCAGGGGCTGCTCGCGGATCTGCACCGCTGCCTTTTTCATGCGGCTGTAATCCGAAGCGGCTTCGGAGAGACGCTCGCTTAAGAATTCACCGTTATCCAGGGAGTCCACTTCGACTTTCCCGATCTTTTCCACAGGGCGCAGAAGCATACAGCACGCCACGTACATTGCCGCGCTGAGGACTATGCACAGGATCAGGCTCCAGCGAAAGAGGAGCAGGAGGATGAAAAACAGCACTAACGCAAACAGCGCGGAGAGAATGATGCTGAGAAGTTCTTTCCATTTTGCATGTTTCATGGAGAGGATATCCTTTCTGATATGTTTTCACTTAATTATAGCCTTTGACGCTGCGGAATGCCTCTGTCAGGTCTTTTGTCCCGTCAAAGACGCGCGCATCCGTCTGTTCGGCAAGCTCTTCCAGCTGGGACGGGTCTGCGTCCCCGAAAGTTATGGAGAATACCGGGATATCCACGTCAGAACTGTCAAGCGCTTCCTGGAAAATATTTTTGTTATAAACAGACTGTCCATCTGTCATGAGGATTACCGCAGGGGAATACTGCGAAAGATCGTATTCCATGGCAAGCCCGTAAGCTTCGGCGGCAGCGGTATAAATGTCTGTGCCGCCTCCGGGCGCCTGCGCGGCGATCTCATTATACAGTGTTTCGAGCGCGCGGTCTGAGTCATCCTCTGCTTTCAGGACCTGGATGACCCGGTCGTTAAAGAGGACGGCGATATTGACTTCGCCTTCATTCGCCTGGAGCAGATTCTTTTCAGCGTTTTTCTGGATAAGGATCTGCGCCATGGCTTCCTTCAGCTGCTCTTCGCCTGTCCCGCTCATACTGCCGGAAAAATCAAGACAGTAGATATTAAGGGACGGCTTTTTGAAATTGGTCTGGTAGATATTTAAAGCATCGGCAAGGACATCGGAAGCGGGCATCTGGATGGGGGACAGGATCCTCTCTGTGTCAATTCCCCAGTCCGGATTGAAAACGTCTTTATTTTCAGCGGAAACACCGTTGGCGGTGATCCTGCGTCCGGTCGCTTCGATGGCTGTCTGGCTCTCAGGGGACATGAGCTCTTCCTGGAACCGCAGGAATGCGTCTTCTGTATCCGCATCTCCGTGGTCTACGTAGCAAAGAGGGGAATCCGCTATTGACAGACCGTCATACGGATATACTACATACAGAGGTTCTTTCCCTTCAGATACAAGCTGTTCATTTGCGTCAATGATCAGGCATTCGTAATTTACCATTGCGTCGTAATTCCCGGTCAGAAAGAGATCTTTCAGCCAGTCTGAGCTCCCGGAGCTGCGTTCCACTCCGGCGAGGAGGGCGCGGATCTCCTGCTGAAGAGCCGGGTCCTGCAGGTCATCAGTGGTCAGGCCTTCCTGTTTCCCGAGCAGTGCATAGAGAAAACCAATATACGCGCTCGCTCCGGAGTTAGACTGCGTAGCGCTCGTCATGCAGAAAGTCATTTTCCCGTCCGTGATCGCAGAAAGGATATCCTTGACAGATACATCAGTTCCGATAAAACCGAGCTCCCGGGCAAGACTCTGGCGGATGCCGAATACGACCGGGGACAGGGAGACGGATTGGCTGTGTTTGGTCAGATGGCCGGTATCTCCCAGGGAGATCCACATGCTGCTCGCAGGCCAGACGGCGTCATATCCGTCCGCTCCGTCCTGGAGCTCCCGCATAATATCAACGGAACCTTTATAGTCCATCTCAATGTGAACACCTGCTTTGTCTGCGCAGTCTGCGATGATCGTCTCCAGTTCCTGGTTTTCTGAACCGGAAAGGATGCGGATCGTTTTTCCGTCCCCGGAAGAATAGCCGGAATGGGAATCTGCCGTGCCGGGGCCGGATGAACCGGGAGTGCCAGGTGCAGATCCTCCCGGAAGAAGGCTGCAGCCGGAGGCAGCCAGTACAGTGCAGGCAGTCAGAAGCAGTGCGGTCAGTTGTTTCCTCATAATTGATTCTCCTTTGTCTTATCCATATATGTGACAGGATACTGTATGGGATCTTTTCTGATTATTGTCACGCAGTTTGCTGATTCCTTCTATCTGTCAGGTGTGAAAAATGCGTAAAAAGTATGTAAAAAATAATGGACAAAGGGAAAACGGTAACAGAAAAGGGGAAAAATGGCAATAGAAAAAGGCGAGACCGCCATAAATGGGATCTTCGCCTCTGGAGATGTAGTCACCGGTGACAAGACCGTGGTCGAAGCAGTGAAATGTTCAAAAATGACCGCGGACGCCATGGATGAATATGTGAAAGCTATCCTTTCTTCATCTTCATCCTCTTGATGACCTTCAGCCTTGTGAACTCCTCCCTCTCCTTTTCTTCCAGCGCGTTGGTAATCGTGTAGACAAGGGCAGAGTACATGGGGATCGTGATATTCTGGAGCGCGTTGGCGCGCTTCTGCGTCTTCTTGATATTGCTCGCCAGGCGGTAGGCGGCATTTTCTACCATGGAGAGCTTCACGGTCAGGTCCTTCACCTTGCGGAAAGCCTCCCTTGCCTTGTCGATGGACTCGTGGGTCGTGCTGAAGGAGTAAGTCGGTTTCCCGGCGTCCGGCACGTATTTCACATGGGGGATCTCAGTCCCCATGATGCTCCGGGTCTGGATCGTGATCGAATTCTCGATGGGCACGGTATAGGCAAGCAGTTCCACATTGCTGATGCCGTTTTCGATATTCGCGCGCTGGAGACACTGATAGGCATAAGTAAAGGTCGTGTCGATCTCCTCCTGGATACTGCGGGCCTCGTCGATCAGGTCCATCAGCTCCCGGATGAGGATATTCCTCTTCTTATCCATCAGGTCATATCCCTGTTTTGCAAGCGCCAGCGAGTTCTTCGCCAGCATCAGATTCCCTTTTGTAGGAAATGTACGCGGATCCATAGAATCCCTCCTTAGAAAATGTTGTTCAGTCGGCAGATGTTATTATCCTTTCAGTCCTCTGGACTGTCTGTCCATATCTTCCACTTATCCTTCCACATATTTCAGATAAGGGATCAGCGCCTCACCTGTATCAGCCAGCAGCACCTCGGTTTCTCCTGAGCTGTAAATGACCGTACCCTCCGTCAGTACAGTCGCGTCCCAGTCCTGAAAATCATCTGTGACGCCGGAGCGTCCGATCTCTCCAAGCGCCTCGCCTTTCGCGAGGGAGAGCTCGCCGACCCAGTCCACGTCCACGGCGTTGACATACGCAGTGTCCTCATATACAAAGAGGTCAATGTCCCTGTCAGCGGAATAGAGCGCTTCCGGGGAAGCATTTTCCGCTGTGGACGCAGTGTTCCCGCACCCGATGATAAAAGCGGAAAAAACAACAGAGCACATCAGTGCGCAGAAGCAGTTCAGCCTGCGCCGGCAGCGTTTCATAAGTTTTGCAGGTTTCATAAGTTTTGCAGGTTTCACAAGTTTCGCAGATTTCATATCAGCACCTCCCAGTGTTCGCAGAGATCTGTTCCGTGAGCCGCAAAAATTATGAGGGGGTCCTGACCTCGATCAGGTTCCCATCCGGATCATAAAAGCGGACCAGTTTCTGTCCCCACGGAAGTTCAGTGAATGGAGTTACATAATCCGGTGGCTCTGGATAATTATTTAGTTTCTCAATAAATTTCTCAATCTCTTTATCTTCAAAATAGAGTTCAGCGGAATGGTTCTGAAATATAACGTCCCTGCTGATCTCATCCTTCCATAGAGAGACATCCTGAAGGACCAGGCCTTCGGTCAGGATTACATTGCCCTCCCGGGCAAGGACTACGTCCAGCCCGAATAGGGAATGGTAAAACTCTTTGGATCTTTCCATATCAGTGACCGCGATCAAAATGTTCTTTAATCTCATATACAAGCTCCTCCCAGGAGTACAGCTAAAAAATCCCTCTGTTATATTTCAGCAGTGCGTATCCGATCATGACCAGCCCGATAACAGTTCCTGCGACTGTAATATAATACCAGTATTCCTGCTCAGAGATGCACTGGAGGATGCCGGTTATGATAATGCTTCCTCCGATGACCATGAGCGCGCTTCCCGTCAGCCTGCCGTAAGGCTTCCTTTCCTCAGGCAGGACCTTCCATCGGTTGTATAAGTGGATCAGCGAAAGGTTCCCACGAAAGGTGGGAATGCCCCAAAATATAAGCACGGCTCCCATAAATATGAGAAAACCATAGTTCGATTCAGACATATAGCATCCCTCCCAGTTATGGATGGTGTGGTTTGCCACCTCATCATCAAATGGCTGGACAGTGACGAATAGCCGGTAACCAGCCTGTGGTCTAAGCCGCCACAAATAAAATGGAACAGAAAAACCCGAAAGTCTTGCTCACTTCCGGGTTTTTCGTTTTTAGCCGCCTTATAAAGACTGCTGTTATCTTTTTGCCTACGCACAATATAGCATATGCGTCAGGTAAAGTCAAGTATACCCGGATTCCCGTCGATCATACATGTGTGCCGATCTGTTTATTCTTCCTCATCCATCGGCTTATAGTATTTCTCCAGTATCTTCGTATCCACCCTGTCGAGTTCTTCCTTCGGCAGGCGTCCCAGCAGTTCCCAGCCCAGATCCAGCGTCTCTTCCATGCTGCGGTTTTCCTCCTGTCCCTGTCCGATATAGCGCTCCTCAAATTCTTTTCCGAATTCAAGATATTTCTTATCTATGGGCGAGAGCTCATCCTCGCCGATGACAGAGGCAAGGTTCCGTGCGTCGCCGACCTTCGCGTACGCGGAGAAGAGCTGGTTCGCCAGGTCCTGGTGGTCTTCCCTCGTATAGCCCTCGCCGATGCCGTCCTTCATCAGACGGGACAGGGAGGGGAGGATATTGATGGGCGGATAGATGGACTGCCCGTGCAGCGGGCGGTCGAGCACGATCTGCCCCTCCGTGATATATCCGGTCAGGTCAGGGATGGGGTGTGTGATATCATCGTTGGGCATGGTCAGGATCGGGAGCTGTGTCACGGATCCGTTCACGCCCTGTACGATGCCCGCGCGCTCGTAGATCGTGGCGAGCTCACTGTACAGATACCCCGGGTATCCCTTACGGCTGGGGATCTCTCCCTTTGAGGAGGAGACTTCACGCATTGCCTCCGCAAAAGAGGTCATATCCGTCAGGATGACCAGGATGTGCATGTTCTGTTCAAAGGCAAGATACTCCGCCACAGTCAGCGCTACCTTTGGGGTGATCAGACGCTCCACGACCGGGTCGTTCGCCAGGTTCAGGAACATGGCAACGTGGTCTGCCACGCCGCTTTCCTCAAATGTATTGCGGAAGAAATCCGCCACGTCATGCTTCACGCCCATGGCGGCGAACACAATGGCAAATTTCTCGTCAGAATTTTCACCGAGAGACGCCTGCTTTACGATCTGGGCGGCAAGCTGGTCGTGGGGAAGTCCGTTCCCCGAGAAGATCGGCAGCTTCTGCCCGCGGATCAGAGTGGTAAGCCCGTCGATGGCGGAGATCCCTGTGTGGATATAATTCCGGGGATATTCGCGCTTCACCGGGTTCAGGGGAAGTCCGTTCACATCCCGCTTCAGCGTGGAGATGATGGGACCCAGGTCGTCGATGGGCTGCCCGATCCCGTTGAACGTGCGCCCCAGCATATCCGGGGAAAGCGCGATCTCCATGGGATGTCCGGTCAGTTTGGTGTGGGTATTTTTCAGGGACATATTTTCCGACCCTTCAAATACCTGGATGACAGCCTTGTCCTCGTAGATCTCTACGATACGTCCGATCTTGTGTTCCCTGCCGTCTACGACGAACTCTACGATCTCGTCAAAGAAGGCGTCCTGTACGCCTTCCAGAGCGATGAGAGGTCCGTTGATGCTGCTTAAGCCTAAATATTCGATTGACATGATATCCGGTCCTCCTTACGCGTTTTTCTCAAGCACTCTCTGATAGAATGCATCAATGTCTCTGTGATACTGCGCGAACATTTCCAGCCGGTCATTGGGCACATCGTATTTGATGGCAATGATCTTGTCGAAAATATTTTCCGCCTTTAGCACAGACATGGGGTGTCCCATGGTCACAAGGGTCCTTGCCTGCTTGTAGAGGTACAGGATGGTATCCATCATCAGGAACTGCTTCTCCAGGGAGACACAGGTGTCATCTTTATGGAATGCGTTCTGCTGGAGAAAACCGAGGCGGATCACGCGGGCAATCTCCAGCACCAGCTTCTGGTCATCCGGCAGGACGTCGCTTCCGATCAGCTTTACGATCTCCAGGAGGCTGCTCTCCTGGTTTAAGAGTGCCATCAGCCGGTTGCGGTAGTCCACGAACTGCGGGGACACATTGTCCTGGTACCAGTGGCTTAAGTCATTTAAATACTCGCTGTAACTGGTCAGCCAGTGGATCGCCGGGAAATGCCTGGAATAGGCAAGGCTCTTGTCCAGTCCCCAGAAACAGCGGACGAAACGCTTTGTATTCTGTGTGACAGGCTCGGAGAAATCACCGCCCTGCGGGGACACCGCTCCGATGATGGTCACTGAGCCGTCCGTGCCGTTTAAGTTGTGCATCATGCCCGCCCTCTCGTAGAACGCAGACAGGCGGGACGCCAGGTATGCGGGGAATCCTTCCTCCGCCGGCATTTCTTCCAGACGCCCGGACAGCTCGCGGAGCGCCTCCGCCCAGCGGGAAGTGGAGTCCGCCATGATGGCAACGTCATACCCCATATCCCTGTAATATTCCGCCAGGGTAAGCCCGGTGTAAATGCTCGCCTCACGGGCAGCCACGGGCATGTTTGACGTGTTGGCGATCAGGGTGGTGCGGTCCATCAGGGGATTGCCCGTGCGGGGGTCGGTCAGCTCGCCGAACTCCTCCAGTACCTGGGTCATCTCGTTGCCGCGCTCGCCGCAGCCGATATAGATAATGATGTCGGCATCCGCCCATTTCGCGATCTGGTGCTGTGTCATCGTCTTTCCGGTCCCGAATCCGCCGGGGATGGCAGCAGTGCCGCCCTTGGCGATGGGGAACATAGTGTCAATGATACGCTGTCCCGTGATCAGGGGGACAGACGCCGGAAAACGGTGGTGGGTCGGCCTGGGCACGCGGATCGGCCAGCGCTGTGTCATGGACAGCTCTTTTTTCGAACCGTCCGGCAGTTCCAGCGTGACCAGCGTTTCATCGATGGTGTATTCCCCGTCGGGGACAACATCGATGACCGCCCCTTCTACATCAGGTGGGACCATGCATTTGTGCACGATGGCGTGGGTCTCCGGCACTTCGGCGATGATATCCCCGCCGTGGAGATACTGGCCTTTCTCAACTGTGAGATGGGCCTGCCATTTTTTCTGCCTGTCCAGGGAGTCCACGCTGACGCCCCTTGTGATAAACGCGCCGCCGGAGGATTCCGCGATCCTCTCCAGGGGACGCTCGATGCCGTCGAAGATATTATTGAGGATGCCCGGGGCGAGGGTGACGGAAACGGCATTTCCGCTTGCCACGACTTCTTCCCCGGGGCGCAGGCCGGTCGTCTCCTCATACACCTGGACCGTGGTCATATCCTTGTCCAGGGCGATGACCTCGCCGACCAGCTTCTGGGATCCCACATAGACCATCTCGGACATGCGGAATCCGGTATTGCCTTTTAAGTAGATGACGGGTCCATTGATCCCGTAGATCGTAGCGGTCTTAAGCATTGCCGTCACCTCCTGAGAAAATAAATCTGTCATATTCATTGCGCAGCTGCGTCCGGAATGAATTGTCGATCAGGATGTTACGGCTGCGGATCACAGCGCGCACGCCGCCTATGAAATCTTCCGCGCTGACCGTGAGATGAGCGCCTGTGGCGTTCTCCAGGTCAGGCCGCTTCGCCTCATCGGACGGGTTGATATAGATGGTCACCGGGTCCTGTCCGGCGAAATCCACTGCCTGACGGATGCATTTCACGAGGAAATCTCCATAAGCCGCTGTCTTCATGTAATCATCCACAAGTCCCATGACTTCTTCAAATATTTTATCCTTCAGCTCCTGCTGGACCTTGCCCTGGCGGCGCTTGATCTCAAGCTGAGATTTTGCCGCGGCCTGGTTGAGAGAGAGACGCGCATTGGTAGTCTCCGCCTTGATGCGTGTCTCAGACTGGCGCAGCGCTTCCGCCCTGTGGTCTTCGAACACTTTTTCAAGCGCCTCTTTGTGGGCGTCAATGATCGCGTTGCCCTCCGCGCGGGCCTGCTCCATGGAAGAGGTCTGCAGGTGAGCGATTTTTTCTTCTAATGTCAAGAGGGATCCCTCCTTTTACAGT
>ERZ1643246.1812-NODE-1812-length-22097-cov-8.467154_pt1 | contig 22097 bp, 18 predicted proteins | sample MGYA00579265_ERZ1643246 | MGnify/ENA primary metagenome ERZ1643246 (study PRJEB29033, sample SAMEA4952261) | chicken gut metagenome | biome: Broiler Chicken; feature: Gastrointestinal Tract; material: Caecum | place: Ireland | collected 2018 | study: Broiler...
GATTCAGGAATTCAGCGGAAAAAGGACAGGAGACATCCTTCCTTCAGAAGCGTAATATAAAACCTGTACTCCGCGGCACTCATCTTTCATGCCGTCAGAGTACAGGTTTCTTTCATCAGCCTATCAATACCTGTTTCCCCTTGAACGCAACCCCATACTTTCTGATATGTTCCTGAGGGATTCCCCTTGATTCCAAATCAGCAGCATACTGTTTTTCTTCAATCTGTCTGTGAGCAGTCTTCACCGTATCTTCCAGGCTGTTTTCCTTTCTTCCGTTAAAAACTTTAAATTCCAGGATCACTGCAAGATCTTCCTTTGCTCGTTTTGGTTCCAGGACTACATCGTATCTTCCGAATCCGCTCTCACGATTAGAGGTGATCCGGTACCTGTCCTGCAGATCCACAATAAGGCCAAGGACAAAGCCGTGATAAAACCTTTCCGGTTCTTCTTCTGATGGCTGCCGCCCAGTGTCAAAATAGCTGAAAGTGTCTCTGGCCACCCGGTTCATATATCCGTTCATTGCTTCTATATCATCTTTTAGCAAAGCCTGGATAAAGCCGTTATAATCCGATTTTGATTCTGCAAACCAGCCCCGTACCATACTGCGGAACATCCGTCCCACCTCATAATTCGTCAAAGTCAGCTGGTACATTTGTTCCTCTCCCGCTTCCAGCTGGTTCAGGGACTGATAGGACAGCACCTTTAAATAACCACTTGCCAAAAGAAGGCTCCAGATGGCTTCCTCACTGCCGCCCAGCTGGTCATATACGATCTGTTCGTCTATCGGCGTCCATATCGGCTGGCCATTGAGAAGGAGTTCAAACTTTTCCTTGATTCCCCGGCTTCCTTCCCGGATCAGCCTGCTTACCAGGCTATTGGAACTGGTGTTTGCCCAGTAAGTCCGGAATTTGCCCGTATCCAGAAAGTTCAGGATTGACCAGGGATTGTAAATGTCTCTTGTACTGCCGAAAATAAATCCGTCATACCATTTCCTGACCTCCTCCTTATCCTCTTCAAGTCCGCATTCCTCCAATGCTGCAAAAACCTCTTTCTCTGTAAATCCAAAAGAATCCGCATACTCATCAGAAGTTGTGGTCACCACTTTAAGATTATTCAAATCTGAAAAAATGGATTCTCTGCTGACCCGTGTGATGCCTGTCATAATGGCCCGTTCCAGCCAGGGATTGGTCTTAAAGGCAGAGTTAAACAGGCTTCTGGTAAGGCCCGCCAGTGCTTCCCAGTATCCGTCCACATAAGCTTCCTGCATAGGCGTATCATATTCATCCAGCAGAATGATCACTTTCTTTCCGTAATAACGGTACAGATAATCCGACAACTGGTACAAAGCCATGGGAAAGTCCTTCTCACTCATACTCGAAGCCATTCCTCTGAAGTATTCTTTTTCCATTTCAGATAAAAGATCTCCCTGAAGAAGAAAAGATCTCTTTTCATATTCCTTCATCAGGATCTGCCGTAAACGGTAGCTGGCAGTATCAAAATCTTTTTCCTTCACATTGGCAAAAGACAAGCTGATCACCGGATAGGTTCCCTGAAGTCTGCGATATTCCTCATGCTCCCAGATGGAAAGTCCCTGGAACAGCTTCTCCTGTCCTGAAGACTCCACAGAAAAAAAATGCTCCACCATACTCATATTCAATGTTTTTCCAAAACGTCTAGGTCTGGTGATCAGGGTCACGCTGTCTCCGCTGTCCCACCACTCCCGGATAAATTCTGTCTTGTCAATATAAAAATATCCCTTCCGGATCAGATCCCCGAAGTCCTGTATCCCGATCGCTATGGTCCTTCCTGCTGTTTTTCCCATAATTTCCTCCTTGAGATTGCTTTTTATATCTCATACTGGGAATTATAACACAAAACTAAAAGGTGGAGAATCCCCCCTTGTGATCATAACGAAAGCTGCTGCTAAGATATCTTGCCCAAGCAGCTAAGCCAGCACCATGCATGAATCTGCCTTTTGCTACAAGTCCACTAAATTCTTCCAGGGACATCTCTTTCAGAGTGATAACTTCTCCTGGCTCTCTGTTTGCATCGCCGTTTTCTCCGCACTCCGCCATAAAAAGCCAGATTTTCTCATTGGTTGAACCGAAAGAAGGATAGAATGCCCCCAGAGGGCAAAGTTTTTTCACTGTATATCCAGTCTCTTCTCCCAGCTCGCGTACCGCCGCTTCTTCCGGCGTCTCTCCCGGATCGATAAAACCTCCTGGAAGCTCCCACTGCCAGGAACGGACCGGATAACGATACTGTCTCTGCAGCAGAACTTTGTCATCCCGAATAGGCAGGATACTGACTCCTTCCCGGATTTCCAGATAGTCATAAGGCTGTCTGTGTCCATTTACCCTTACCTGGTCCTGAACAATGGTAAATCGTCCGGTCTTTGTTTTTACAGACTCAAGTGTCTCAAAAGGACTTTTTTCTTCTATAATCTTTTCCATCGTGCTATCCTCTCTGAATATTAAAAGGTAGGGACCTTTTGCCGTTCCATATCTCCGATTTCTTATACCAGCCCCGCTGCGCCAATCATCCCTGCTTCGCTTCCCAGTATAGCCTCTTCGATTTCAGCTACGTCGCCTTTGTCTCCGCCAAAGCATTCTTCCTCCACGATTCTGCGAAGAGGGGAAAGAAAACGCTCTCCCTGTTTAGGAATATTACCTCCAAGAATCACAAGCTGAGGCCGAAAGATATTCACAATATTTACAATGCCCAGGCCAAGTCTGCGGATGTAAGTATCCACAACCTTTTTCATTCCGGGATCTCCCTGCTCTGCCAGGGCAAAAATTTCTCCCTGGTCCATCTCTTTTCCAGCGACACGATATGCCTCTCTTTTTAAAGCAGTTATAGAAACATATGCCTCCAGGCATCCCCTCCGTCCGCATGTACAGGGTTCTCCGTTTTCCACAATAACCATATGTCCCAACTCACTGCCGCCTATACCTCTGCCTTCATAAATTTCGCCGTCCAGGATAATGCCCCCTCCTACGCCGGTTCCAAGAGTGAGCATTACCACGTCGCTGCATTCTTTCCCTGCTCCTGCTACAGCTTCTCCAAGAGCTGCACAATCTGCATTATTGGCAATCTCTACCGGAACGGGCAGATATTTTCCAATCTCATCTGCCAGGTGAACCTCCTCCCAACGGATATTGTTGGAATAGCGGACAACACCGGCTTTCCTGTCCACAGTTCCAGGCACACCGATTCCTGCTCCTACACACTGGTCCATAGGAATACCATTCTTCTCCAAAAGACCAAGGGCCCTTTCTCCCACTTTTTGGATTACTTCCTTAACCGGCTTTTCTGCCTCTGTGGGAATGTAAACCGCATCAATCAGTTTCTGATGAACATCTACAAGACCGATTTTGATATCTGTCCCTCCAATGTCAATGCCAATCCGGACAGGAGCCGCCTTCTCACGGATTGTAGTGATCAGAGCATCACAGCTTCCCTCTATCACATAAGTTCCGCTTCCTGCCGGAAGGAATAGGCTGTCACCTTTTTTATAGGTTACCTGGTCTCCGCAGGAAACAGTTCCCTTTCCATCCAGAATCAGGATGCTCACAAAGGATTCCTCCGATACATAGCCTTCCATTCTGCGCATCATCTGTCCGTCAAGGTTCAGCTTGTCCACAGTAAAGTAATCGCAGTCCGCCACATGGGGATAGCTGCTTTTGCTTTTAATAAGGGGGACACGATTTGTAACTGCAAGAGCTTTCTCAATATGAAGATCTCGCTTCTTTCCGTCCTTTCCCACTCTTCCATAGTCGTATACACGATAGGTTACATTTGAATTCTGCTGGATTTCAGCAATCAGGATATCTTCTCCGATAGCGTGGATTGTCCCAGATTCAATAAACAGGACGTCCCCTTTCTGTACCGGTACTGCATTGAGGACTTCCAGCAGGGTATCTTCCTGGATTCTTCCGGCAAATTCCTCTTTGCTGATTTCCTTTTTAAATCCATAATAGAGAAATGCATCTTTTCCTGCATCCATCACATACCACATTTCCGTTTTTCCATACTGGCCCTCGTTTTTCAGGGCATAACGGTTATCAGGATGCACCTGGATAGATAGGTTTTGCTTTGCATCAATAAATTTAATCAGAATAGGAAAGTCCCGGAATCTCCTGCAGTTTTTTCCCAGTACCTCTTTTCCCGCTTCCTCTATATATTCCTCCAGAGTTTTCCCCGCATACACTCCGTTTACAATTGTAGAAGGACCGTCGGGATGGCAGGACAACTCCCATGTCTCTGCAAGAATCTCTCCCTCGTACTCTTTCCCATACTCATCTACCAGCCGATGGCCTCCCCAGAGATAATCTTTGCAGCTTGGCCTCAACTTAAAAACACTCATAGCTATCTCCTCTTTCAAAAAACGTCACAGAGCTTTCCTTCATAATTCACTGCCATTCGTCCGGATTACGTCTCTATACCAGTATGCTGAATCCTTCAGGATGCGTTCCTGGGTGTTAAAATCCACGTAGACGAGACCGAACCGCTCTGCGTATCCTTTCTCCCACTCAAAATTGTCCATAAGTGACCACTGAAAATACCCTTTCAGTTCAACCTCTTCCGCTGCTCTTTTCAGCTGTCCCAGATATCGTGCCAGAAAATCAATCCTGTTTGGGTCATGGACCTTTCCGTCCAGAGATAATGTGTCATGACACGCCATACCGTTCTCCGTAATATAAATAGGTTTTTGATATCTCTCATACAGAAATTTTGGTCCCCAGTACAGACACTCAGGGGTCACCGGCCAGTTTACTGCTGTCTTGGCATATCCTGGCACACGATCTGCTTCCTCTGGTCTTCCGTCTGCTCCCATACGGAACGCTCTTCCGTTGTAGATATTCTGTCCGTATATATCAATAGGTTCGGAGATAAGCCTCATATCCTCCTCTGTGATCTTTGGCAGATATTTCTCATATCTGATCAGACCCTCTTCCGGATAATGACCCAGAAGAACAGGATCTGACCACCATGCCACGTTCCATGTCCAATTCGAATCCTCTTCTGGCATAGAGAAATATTTCTGTCTGGCTGCTTCAATATCCTCTGGACGGTCTGAAGCCGGATAAATAATTCCGCTGGTAGGCGCATAACCGATTATCAGTGGCTGCTTTGCATACTGCCTCAGCATCTGCACAGCCCTTCCATGGGCACGGAGAGCATTATGAGCCATCTCAAAGGTATCCCGCATGGGACACTTAAGCCCCGGCGCATGCACCCCTGACAGAAATCCCAGCCCTACGAAGCACTGCGGCTCATTCAGCGTAAAGAAATGGGTCACTCTGTCGCTAAAACGTTCAGCTATAAGACGTGCATATTCTCCAAACCACTCTGCAATGTCCCGGTTCATCCAGCCGCCCTTTTTATACAGCTCATATGGCAGTTCCCAGTGATATAGTGTTATGTAGGGCTCAATTCCATTTTCCAGGAGAGTGTCGATAAGATTACTGTAAAACTGTACTCCCTCTTCATTTACTCTCCCTGCTCCTTCCGGCAGAACTCGAGACCAATCTATGGAAAACCTGTATGCCTTCAGGCCCATCTCTTTCATGATTCTCACATCCTCCTGAAAGCGGTGATAATGCTCACATGCAATATCTCCTGTATGTCCGCAGTACACCTTACCCGGCTCTTTTGTATATACGTCCCAGATGTGCAGTCCCTTTCCGGTATCATAAACGCCGCCTTCGATCTGATAGGAGCTAGTAGCAGCGCCCCATACAAAATTTTTAGAAAATCCCATATACAAATCTCCCTATACTCAATAAATTCCTCTATAGCTTTGTCTTACTACATATCATTTTGCCAAAAATCATTCTGCCAGACCTTCCACAGCTTTTGTCAGATCATCCAGTTTCTTCTGTGCGTCTGCATTGTCTGTTCCCTTCACGCCAATATAGAACTTAATTTTCGGCTCTGTTCCAGAAGGACGGATACAGCACCAGGCACTGTCTTCCAGCTCAAAGTAAAGTACGTTGGACTTTGGAAGACCTGTAGGTGTTTCCAGACCTGTTACACAGTCCTTTGCCACGTCTTCTCTGTAATCACGGAACTGCAACACTTTCAGACCGCCTATCATCTCCGGTACCTTTGTACGGATCTGCTCCATCATAGACTGAATCTTCTTAGCGCCTTCCTGGCCTTTCAGGGTCACGGTGCAAAGCCCCTCTTTATAATAGCCGTATTTCTTAAAGAGATTTTCCATCTGGTCGCAGAGAGTGATACCCTGATGTCTGCAGTATGCTGCCACTTCGCAGAGAGCCATTACCGCCACCACAGCATCTTTGTCTCTCGCATGGGTTCCCACAAGGCAGCCATAGCTCTCTTCATAGCCGAATACATATGTATGGTCATGATTCTGCTCAAAGAACTTAATCTGTTCTCCGATATATTTAAATCCGGTAAGAGTCTCAATAAGAGTCATGCCGTAATCTCTGGTAATCTCTCTGGACATCTTTCCTGAAACAATGGTGGTGACCACAGCGCCATTCTCCGGGAGAGTTCCCAGATCTTTTCTCTGAGAAAGGATATATTCCAGGATAAGCATGCCGGACATATTTCCGGTAAAGCTCATGTACTCTCCTGTCTTTGTATCTTTTGCATACACGCCCAGACGGTCTGCATCTGGGTCTGTAGCCAGAACAATATCCGCATCCACCTCTTTTGCAAGTTCCAGGGCCAGCTTAAAGGCGTTCTTATCTTCCGGATTCGGATAGGATACTGTTGGAAAATCTCCGTTGGGCAGCTCCTGTTCCTTTACCACATAGACTTTTTCAAATCCCAGCTCTTTCAAAATCCGGCGTACCGGTATATCCCCGGTGCCGTGAAGGGGGGTATAGACAATCTTCAGATTCTGGGCTTCCTGGCGTATAATTTCCGGATGGATGGCAAGAGATTTCAATGCTTCAATATATTTGTCATCAATTTCAGAACCAATAACCTGATACAGACCTGCCTTCTCTGCATCTTCACGGCTCATGGTCTTCACACTGGCATAGTCTGTCACTGCATTGACTTCACCGATAATCTGCTCATCTTTGGGGTATGTAATCTGAGCGCCGTCCTCCCAGTAAACCTTGTATCCGTTATATTCCGGCGGATTATGGCTTGCAGTTATTACAATACCTGCTGTGCATCCCTGCTCTCTTAAAGCAAATGACAGCATAGGGGTTGGACGGAGAGAGGGAAAAATAAAGGCCTTAATCCCGTTTGCAGCAAGACACAGTGCTGCTTCTTCGGCAAATTCCGGAGACATATTTCTGGAGTCAAATGCAATGGCTACTCCTTTTTTCTCTGCTTTTTCTTTCAGTATAAAATTGGCCAGTCCCTGGGTTGCCTTTCTTACGGTATAAATGTTCATTCGGTTGGTTCCTGCGCCGATGATTCCCCGCAGCCCTCCTGTACCAAATTCCAAGTCACGGTAAAATCTTTCCTCAATTTCCTTTTCATCGCTTTCTATGCTTTTTAATTCAGCCTTTGTATCCTCATCAAAATAGGGATTCTCCATCCACTGCTCATATCTTTCTCCAGCTTTCATAATTCAGCTTTTCTCCTTTTCCTGCTCTCTTTTTCTCCTAAAATCGCCTCTATGCAATAATCAATGACAGTAAATAAAATGGTGTTGCATATTCCTGACCATCATCTAAAACCTGAATTTCCACCGTGTGTACATTTTTCTCCCCATGATGGAGAATTGGCTCTAGATACAAACAGTCTCCCCAGTCTTCATCAAAGTTTCCATCCAGGAGAACCGGGGTGGCACAATCCCCATCCAGAATCAGTTCCGCGCGGCAAGCCGGTCTGTTTACTGTCTTTCTATACTGCACAGCAATGCATTCTGCCTCTATCTGAAAAATAATCCTGTCTCCTGGTTTTCGCCCGATCCATCCATTTTTAAAGAAGTCTAAATGGCTGGTTTTCTCCTGAGGATCCGCACGAAATCCATCTAACACTGGACATATTTCTCGGATCGTCAATCTTTTTGCCCTCTCATATGCATTCTCTGTTATAGCTGCAGGCAATGTTGCTTCTTCTTCATCCTCCCACATATGTGCTTTTACGCTATCCAGATATTTTATAATCTCCGCTGCTACCAGTGCATGTCCAAAATCATTCGGATGCAGTCCATCCGGTGTGATCTCTTCTCTTTTAAGTTCTCCGGCTTTCATTTTTTTATATACAGTATCCTTTATGCTTATACTGGGCAGGTGATACCACCTGCCCACTTCATTGTGATACTTCTGAGCATTAATCCCGGTATCATAGCAGACATTATTTAGCAGCAGAAGTGCCGGGCGAGATGGCCATGTAAGCATTTTTCTGATAAGCCCCTCATAAGTTTCCTGAAAAAATTCGTCTGCCTTGTCATTTACACTGAAATCTATCGTTATAAAGTCCGGCTGGTACATCAATATATCTGTCACTGCACGAGATACACCATAGAGGGAACTTGTCCCTCCAATTCCACCATTTACATAATTTATTTCTGTGTTTGGAAAATTTTCTCTCCACCAGGAAAAAACACGGTATGCGTAACACTTTTCAGGGGCAGTGGCAAGGCTCCCCTGTGTAATAGATCCTCCAAAAAAACCCACCGTGATTTCCCTTCCAGCTGCTGCACGCTGCATTAAATTTTTAAGTCTCATACAGTTCTCTTTATACATTGCTATTCCCATCCTTCTATATTCAGATTTTCTATATAGTCTGCCAGCTCTTCTGACATCTCTTCCGCTTCTGAAATCCTAAGATGCCCAGGTGTGCCACATCCGTTTCTCTGGAATATATATTGTGTGATCTTTTTATCTTCCATTTCTTGCACGGCCTGACCAATAGATTTATCCCATGCCATATCATGTTCCAGCAAAGTCGTTATACATATAATATATACTTCCGGATAAACACTCCGCAGTTTCTTAAGAAATTTCTTATACTGCTCCCTCCACTCTCTTGAACGACTGCCATTATAATCTTCCTTCATATAATCTTCAGGATGGCTGTCATTTTGTCCTATCGCTACAATCACAAGCTGCGGCACATACCGGTTAAAATCCCATTCCGTTGCCTCACCAAATAATGGATTATAATGAACTTTATTCCAAACAGATTCCATCCCCAGCGAATTTGGCTCGTAGAACCATCCAGTATTATCCATCAAAGCAATACCGCCCTGGGCTATGTCATGGATTTCTGCGCCCAGCTTTCTCGCCGTCATCCATGCGTAAGAATACCAGCTGTTGGAATATTCTCCGTTATGCTCAGGATCCTGTTTTCCCGTATAATCCACTGCTTCAGATACTTCTCCTGCGGACACAGAATCACCATAGACTTCTATCCTTCGCTTTGACTGCTGCGGCAGATTAAGAATTTCTCCTTCTTCCAGTTCAAATCCAAGAAATGTTAATTCATGGCAGGAATCCTGTCTCTTGAATAGAAGAATCTCATGGATACCTGGTAAATCTGCTGAAACTTCCACAGTTGCTTCTCCCTGTTCAGGAAGGGGCAATACCGTTTGTTTTCCATCCAGTATACAGCCAAGATAATTGTTCCAATAGGCTTTTCTGTTCCTTATTTGTATTTTGACCTTTTTTCCTGAGAATTTCATTTTTACAGACGTACATGGAAACACAAAAACGGGCGCCTCTGTATTACTCCAATCAATTCTTCCGCTATATACAAGTTTGTCATTATCTGGTTTTATTATCATACTTTTGTTTCCTCTCCGGCTGTATTATTTTTCGTAGACTGCTTTTTTCTCTCTTTAAGCTTTTGGCATTTCTTTCTCAGCCTTCTAAAAGATATTCCCCCACAGACCAGAAGAACCAGATTAACTGCCAGCGCCATTTGATAAACCACAAATTCAACTCCTGCATATACAGACAAAATCATGCCTATGATCACAAGCGATGTGATTCCTGCGGACATACATAAAAGTACACGAAGAAATGCTATTACTGCTTCAAGATCCATCTCCCGGCTTACGGTATCTCTTCTGCGAAATGACATGCAATCATACCTCCTTCAAATTCACGAAGCTTAGGGATTTCTTTTTCACACCTATCCTTATAATATGGACACCGTGTATGAAAACTGCATCCAGATGGCGGATTATTAACACTTGGCATATCAAGGGATCTGAGCGGAAGGTCTTTCATCTCACTTCTTCCCCGCCCGATATCACTTGGCACTGCTGCGATCAGAGCTTTAAAATAAGGGTGTTTTGGATTATCAATGGCCTCCCGGATATTGTTAAGCTCCACGATTCTTCCCAGATACATAACAGCAAGTCTTCCGTCCTTTGCTACATAGCGTGCGGTTGCAAGGTCATGTGTTATATATACAAATGAAATCTTATACTTCTGATTCATCCTCGTCATCAGATCAATAAGAGCAATCCTAAGGGATACATCCACCATTGATACCGGTTCATCTGCTACGATTACTCTTGGCTTTACAGACAGAGCTCTAGCAAGAAGGATTCTCTGCCGCTGTCCTCCGCTTAGCTGATGAGGATATTTATAGAGAAACTGCTCCGGAGGCGTCAGCCCCACTTCTGTAAAGTATTCTTTCAGAATATCTTCTGCCTCTTTCTTATTCTTTGCAATATGGTTTTGCATAAGCGGCATAGATAGTGACTGAAAAATTGTCCGGTTAGGATTTAGAGCCGCAAAAGAATCCTGATGGACCATCTGAACGCCAAGTCTATAATCCATATATTCTTTTTTGTTCAGTTTCGTTATATCTTTCCCTCTGTAATAAATAGTACCTTCTGATGGAGGGTAAAGGCCCACTATCGTTTTACCCAGAGTTGTTTTACCGCATCCGCTTTCCCCGACCAGGGCAATAACTTCTCCCTCCTCAATAGAAAGATTAATGTCCTGCAGTATTTTTACTTTTTCTTTTTTCTTCGTCCTGCTATCAAATGAGATTCCTAAATGTTCTATTTTGATTAACTCCACGTTATTTCCCTCCGTTCATATTCGGGGTATCCTGTTCTGCCCAAGTATAACATCTTGAATATCTGTCATTTCCTGTTTTATACATCTTTCTTGTTTTGTTGTAGTCCGCTTCACATTTCCCCTCCTGATAAACCGGACACCTGTCTCTAAACTTACAATATTCAAACTTTTGTGTCAGATCAGGCGGAGTTCCGTGGATGGCTTTTCTTTTTGTTACATCATCGTGAAGCGTTGGTATGGCCTCTACCAGACCTTTTGTATAAGGATGCTTCGGATTTCCCAGAATGTCAGCCGTTTTTCCGTATTCAACAATTTCTCCCCCATACATAACTGCTATACGGTCTGCAATATTTGAGACCACTGCAATGTCATGTGTAAGAAATACCATTGTAATTTTAAAGCCTTTCTGTATGTTGGACAAAAGCTGCAATATATAATACTGTGTTACTACATCCAGCGCAGTTGTCGGCTCATCAAGTATAATAACCTTCGGATCAAGAACAAGACTCAGCGCAATCAGAACCCTCTGTTTCATACCCCCGCTCAGATGATGGGGATAATATTCCATCACAGCAGGATCGAGCCTTACATACCCCAGTACTTTTTTAATCTTTTCATTCATTTCCTCTTCTTTTGCATTACTCTGGTGTGCAAGTATTGTTTCATAGAAATGCTCTTTTATCTTCAGTACCGGATTCAGAGCATTTTGTGCAGCCTGAAATACTGTCGAAATTTCTTTCCACCGAAATTGTGTCTCTTCCTGAGGCTTCATTTTTAAAATATCTGCTTTAGAATGCTGATACTCTGAAAAATAGGTTACAGTTCCTGACGTTACTTTTCCAGGTACATTCACCATGTTGAGAATCCCTGAGCACAGCGTAGACTTTCCACTTCCGCTCTCACCGATAATCGCAACCGTTTCGTTCCGGTAAATGTCAAATGATGTATGATCACATGCCCTGAGAATCCCATTCTCTACTTTAAAATCAATTGTCAGATCTTTTACTTCAATAATTGTATTTTCTTTTATATTCTGTTCCATCTGTCTTCCCTCCTATCTGCGTAGTCTTGGATTCATCGCTTCATCCAAACCCATAGCAAACAAATAACATCCCAGCTGAAACAACAAGATTCCCATTATTGGTGTGGCGAAATTGACAATAGGCTGTATTCCACCATATAACAGGGAAGTCTGCCCAATCGCCATCTGAAGCATCATTCCCCAGTGGGTTCCATTAATCGGCACAAGACCGAGCACCATAAGGTTTACGGAAGACAAGATTGCCCCTCTCATAATAGAAATAAAATTAATGGCAACAAAAGAAACAATATTAGGCAATATATCTTTTGTGATAATATTCAGATTGCTGATACCCATAATTCTGCTTGCTTCGATAAATTCTTTGTCTTTCAGAGTCAGAACCTGAGTTCTGATTGCTTTAGCCAGTGCTGCCCACGACCAGATTCCCAGCACAAACCCAAACAATAGATTATTACTTACATTGATTACCATAGACAGAACCATAATTACAGGAAACTGCGGCATGGTTAAAACAATATCCGTAATCATCATCAAAACCGCATCAACTTTTCCGCCCAAAAGTCCGGAAGTAATTCCTACAGCACATGCTACGACAACTGCAAAAACACCTGCATAAAGCGCTACCATAAGCACGGTCCGGGTTCCCATAATAAACATACTGAAGATATCCCGTCCGGCATAATCTGTACCAAGCCAATGCTCTGCTGACGGTGCTTTCAGTCTGACCAGAAAATCGCTCTCCGGCTCTTCTACAAATATCGGGCCAAAAATTGCAATCAAAATAAAGACCGCTACGATCAGCAGACCAACCCTGGACATTTTATTTCTCCAGATTATTTTAAAGAAATCCTGTATTCCACTTACCAAGGATCCTTTTTTCATTGCTTTTTCTTTCATTAATGCCTCTTTCTTCACTGCAGTCACCTCTTTTCCCTGAGTCTCGGATTCAGCCGCTTATTCAGTGCATCTGCGACAAGCCCTGATACCAATACCATAATAATGATCATAAGAAACATTCCCTGCATTAATGGATAGTCTCTTCTGCTTATTGCTGAGTTGAGATAGAATCCTACTCCGGGATAAACAAACAGATTTTCTATAACAGGTGAACCGCCAAACAGCAGACCAAAAGTGATCGCAAGGCTTGTAATTTGGGGAAGCATTGCGTTTCTTCCCAGATAAGTAAAGAGAATCCTCTTCTGGGAAAGGCCACGTGCTCTTGCATAATTCATATAATCTTCTCCCAGAAGACCTACGCAGATTGCCTTCATCCCCATGACCCACGAAGCTACTGTAGTCAAAAAATAGCAAAGCACAGGAAGTGCTGCATGATACATTACATCAAGAATAAAGTCCAGATTCCAACCGGGCACAGTCTCCGAGCTGTAAGCACCCCTTGCCGGAAAAAGGCCAAGGCTGATCGAGAATACCGCAACCAGCAGATACGCTACAATATAGTCCGGGATGGACCCAAAAACAGCCTGATAGCCTGTCATGATACCATCCCATAACTTACTTCTCTTCCATGCGATAAAAAGTCCTACGATATTTCCCACAACAAATGAAAGAAGCAGAGATATGGAACATACCAGAAGCGTCCACGGCAATGCGCCAAGCACAATGTTTACCACCGAGTCTTTATAGGACATAGACTGTCCCATATCACCGTGTAGCAGCTGCCCGATGTAGGTAAAAAACTGTTCCATGACCGGTACTTCAGGGTCATAGTTTAATGCGACTTTTGCTCTTTCATATGCCTGTTCATATGGGAGCTTGTCAGTTGTCATATATTGTTGCGTCAACGTCTGTACCGGATCTCCCGGCATTGCCTTTACAATAAAGAAAACCAATACAAGCGAAATTATCAATGTTAAAGCCATTCTCAATATTTTTTTTGCCATAACAATCTCCTTATTCAGAACAGGGACTGTTTTTAGCAGTCCCTGTCAAGTCATCCTGATACCTTTTCTATTTCACATAATGAACCTCTCCGCTATGGATCAGCTTCGCCAGCACCATACTGGAATTTCCTGACCAGTAAAAATCATATACTACTTCTCCTGTCGGGACTGAAGGAAGCGAAAGTTTATCATTATGGATCCTGTAAATAGTAGACTGATCCGTTACAGGGATATACCATACATTGTGGTTAAAGAAGGTCGCAATTTCTTTTACATATTTCGAAGCCTCCTCATCTGAATTTGCAAGCTTCAGATCATTGAGTACTTCCTCATAGTGGAAATCTTCTCCGGTTACATCATCCTTCCAGATAAGCTTTCCTTCTGTGGGGAATGTAAGATTCATACGTTTTCCATACCACCAGATTCCGGAATATGCTTCGTACGGATGTTGTATTGTCTGCGAACTTCCGAAGCCATCAATAACCATATGAGCCTGTCCAGACTGTGAGTAATCACTGTACGCACTGACCTCTTTTGAAACGAAAGAAGCATCAATACCGAACTCCTGCAGTTTATTTGCCACTGCTTCTCCCATGATCAGACATACCTGATATGCACCAATTCCCGTAATTTCGATTTTCGGGACCGCACCTGTTTCATCGAACCATTGGCCTCCCTGCTTTGTCCATCCTACGGATTTCAAAAGTTCCGTTGCTTTTTCCTCATTATATTTGTATGAAGTCAGCTCACTCTTATCTTCATCTGAGAGATATTTGTCACGCAGAGCATAAGGCAGCGCTGTAGCATATTCATCTGCCGCCATCATCCCCGGCTCTGTTGCCGGTGCAATCGACTCTGTATCCACCAAATATGCAATTGCCTGGCGGACTTCCAGCTTGTCTGTCGGCGCCTTATTTACATTCATACAAAATCCCCACTGTGAGAATGCGGGATATGCTACCTGACGGATTGTATCCTTGTTTGACTCTGCGACCTGCAGTGCAAGATCCGTGGATAATCCCCCGGCTTCAAGATCCATCTCGCCATTCTGTACTGCAATCTGGAAGGCTTCTGTACTTGACTGACGAATACCGACAATTGTATCTATCACAAGATCGTCTCTGTAATTTGGATTTTCTTTCAGTGTAATCTCGTCTGATGTCACAGTATCAATATAATATGCTCCGGAGGTTTTGATTTCCGTCATCCGTGGAAGATAATTATTACAATCAAGGGTCGTTTCATCAAACAACTTCTGTCCTTCCTCTGTCATATCATAATCACCTTCTTCATTTAATTCACGCATATTTTCAAAAATGTCTTTATAAACCGCTGCCCACTCTCCATATTGAGAGGATGGGAACATAAGCTGTGACTTCAACAGATATGTAATGATAAGGCTGGAATCTTTTGTATATTTAACCCTTACTGTAAGGTCATCTACCTTTTCTATTGACTCTGCATAAATAAGAAGCTGAAGGTTTGACAGATCCATATACATATTGTTTATCAGTTCATCTGCATTAATCGGAGTCCCATCACTATACATCAGGCCCTCTTTCAGCTTCATAGTCAGAACCTTATCTTCCCAGGTATAGTTTTCAAGCAGTACCGGCTTAAATTCCGTCTCCGGCTGTGTTGCATAATCGCATAATGTATCATAGATCAAAGGCTGGATTGACCAATCTGGCCCGCCTTCTACATACGGATGCCCGTGTCCTGCCGGTTCCGGAGTAAAAGACAAAAGTGTTGTTATCGTTGTTTTTGACTCATCAATCTCCCCCTCAAGTTTCGTATCTTTTAACTTTGTTTCCACATCCAGTGCGGTTTTTATTTTTCCCCCATCACTTTCATTTTCTTCTCCCTGACATCCTGCCAGTAGTCCCGCTGTCATAACTGCTGCAAGAAGCAGACTGACTGCTCTTTTCATTCTCTTTTTTCTCATGATTTCCTCCTTTTTTTAACTTTTCAGTTGTATCCGTCCCGGTTTTATAGGTCTCCAGAATCCTTCAGCAACATTTCTCGGGTATTTATAACCGCATAAGTTCAAGATTTTTCTTAATCAATTCACACCTTTGTTTCACGCAGTCCGGTGAGCGCAGCGGATCTTCCGGTGTATTGAACAGATAGTCCTCCAGCTTGTCTATAGTAGTCGTGGCTACATGCATCCTTGTGTCGCAGGAAGCATAATAGATGTATACGTCGCCGTTCTCCTTTGCAATGGCTCCGTTTGTAAAGACCACATTGGAGACATCTCCTACTCTCTCATTTCCCAGCGGTACAAGGAATACTCCTGAGGGCTTTGCCACCACTTTTGCCGGGTTCTTCAGATCTGTGCCAAATGCATAAAGTACATATCTGAGCCCTGCTGCTGTATTACGCACGCCATGGGCAATGTGAATCCAGCATTTCTTCCCTTTTATAGGAGCTGCTCCGGCACCGTTCTTGGATTCCGTCAGTGTATGATAAATCCTGGGGCTTATGATTTTCTCCTCATCAATCACCGCATGCTCAATATCCTCACACAGTCCGAATCCGATTCCGCCGCCGCTTCCAGTTTCAATAAAGCCATCCATAGGTCTTGTATAAAAGGCATATTTTCCATCTACAAATTCCGGATGGAGCACTACATTTCTCTGCTGGGGAGAATGTAAGGTGGTCAGATTGTCCAGCCGTTCCCATGTCTTCAGGTCTTTTGTCCGGACAATCCCCGCAGCCGCAACAGCAGCTGACAGGTCTGGATTCTCCTGGTCCTTGCGCTCGGAACAGAATACCCCGTAAATCCATCCGTCCTCATGTTTTGTCAGACGCATATCATATACATTTGTTTCTTCCGAACATGTATCTGGAAGCTCCACGGGATAATCCCAAAAATGAAAACCATCAATTCCGGTATCGCTCTCTGCTACTGCGAAGAAAGATTTTCTGTCATTGCCCTCTACACGGACAACCAGGTAATACTTTCCGTTCAGCTCGATGGCGCCGGAGTTCATGACTGCATTAATACCCAGACGTTCCATAAAATACGGATTCGTCTCTTCATTTAGGTCATATCTCCAGTGAACCGGTGCAAATTCTCTGGTCAGCACCGGATACTCATACCGGTCATAAATTCCATTGTAGATATCCGACTTCTGATTCTTTCTATTGATCAGCTTCTCTACCTTTGCCTGCTCTACATAATACTGTTTATGCATTTTCCTGCATCCTCCTAATCACTTCCATACACATTCTGCCATTATGGTACGGGCACTTCCACGGCTCCACAATAGGCTTCTCAAAGGGCTTCCTATCTTTATCAAGAGCCCAGTACCACTCGGAGCCTTCCCGGCTGTCCACCAGATATGTGTGGATATAGTTCCATATGTCCTTTGCAGCATCCAGATATTCCGTATACCCCGGACTCTTCTGCCAGCCATTTAAAAAGCCCACCACAGCCTCTGCCTGTACCCACCATACACGGGTAGTATCTACAACTCCATTCTCTGCTTCATTTACAAGAGAATGGTCAATATACGCCCTGTCGTATATGTTCTTTGTAATGGTTTTTGTGATAGGTTGAAGTTTTTCTGTATACGCCGGATCGCCCAGCACTTCCAGTCCTCGGTCAACCAGCCATGCTGTTTCAATGTCGTGGCCATAGGAATATAGATCAATCAGCGAATGCCATGTCCGGTCAAAGAACACTTCCTGACGTCCAATTTCCGGGTTATAGACTTTATCCGCTATGGTATCCAGCATAAAGCGGATATTGTCTCCCACCTCATCCATCCTGGTCACACGGTAAAGTTCTATGTATGCCTCGAATACATGGAGAAGTGTGTTCATGGTTTTCTCTGCCATCACACCATTCTCGGAAAGTTTATCGTTATCCTCCGGCTCGAACCTGACATTAAATGCTTCCAGATATCCATACTCATCTTTGCATTTTTCTTCTATGAGTCGTCGCAACTCCAGGGCCAGTTCCAGCGCTTCTTGATCCTTTGAAACATCATAATAGGAAGAAAGGGCATAAATTGCAAAGGCCTGATTGTAAGTATGCTTTGTGGTGTCCTCTGGTTTTCCATCATAGGTCACAGACCAATAGATTCCTCCATTGGTCCTGTCTACACAGTGCTCTTTTAAGAATCTGTAAGCATGACGGGCATGTTCCAGAAGTTCCTCTTCCCCAAGCAGCATATAGCAGTTGGAAAAGAACCAGAGGATTCTGCTGTTCAGGATGCAGCCTTTCACTGCCTCTTTATCCGTTACAAGATCGTATCCTTTCCAGCCGTAATATCCGCCGAACTGTTCATCTTTTAGTCCCTCCCAGAAAGGAATGATCTTATGGATAAGATGATCTTTTACTTCCTGTACAAACATGTTTCTCCTCCTTACCGGATTCCCAGCTCTGTATCAGTTTCTGTAACGGCATTGTGCTCTTTAATATAAGAAACCACTTCATCTACTGTAGTAAATGCAAGGCCTACATAGGTATCCGCACATCCGTAGTAAATGGCAATCCTTCCGCTCTGAGCATCATGGATGGTCGCACAGGGGAATGTGACATTTGGTACAAATCCTCTCTCTTCATACCATTCCTCCGGAGTCAGCAGGAAAGTGCTGCAACGATATTTCACCACGGATGGGGTGTCGATATCAAGGATTGCACCGCCAATACTGTAAACATAACCATTGCATGTGCCGGTTACACCGTGGTAGAACAAAAGCCAGCCTTCCGATGTCTCAATAGGAGCTGCACCGCCGCCGATCTTTATGTTTTCCCACCAGTTACCGCTGTTATTGCCCATAAGATGACGGTGACGGCCCCAGTAGACCATATCCGGACTTTCTGATAAAAAGATATCACCAAAAGGAGTATGACCGCTGTCGCTTGGCCGTGACATCATCATGTACTTTCCATTTATCTTTCTCGGGAAAAGAACTGCATTGCGGTTAAACGGAATGAAGGGATTTTCAATCCTGGTAAATGTTTTGAAATCCTGTGTTTTTGCAATACCAATGGAAGCCCCATAAAAATCCTGACACCAGATAATGTAGTAAGTGTCTTCCACCTTTACAAGTCTTGGGTCATATGCATACCTGGGCATAAAATCATTGCCTTCCTCATCTTTAAAAGGAATCTTCTCTTCATCAAATTTCCAATGAATGGCGTCTTTGCTCCTGCCAAGATAGATATAGGGAATACCGTTTGTTTGTTCTCCCCGAAACACTCCGATAAACCCATCACCATAAGGCATGACCGCACTATTGAAGATCCTGGCAACTCCTTTGGCCGGATTGCGTCCGATAATGGGATTCTCACTGTACCTCCATACCGGAAGGTCTGCGCAGGTCTGTGCAGGTCTGTCCTGCCATGGCATATTTGGTACATTCGGTCCTATAATCTTTACATTGCTCATTAATTAAGTCCTCCTTGCGCTACTTTTAATTTATTTTAAGTTTATCATTAATCTTTTTTAATTACAAGTTTATCTTTTTCCCATTTGACTATTTCTATTATTTTACCAATAATTAATGTTTTCTTTTGTATATATCTCCTAATTCAATACGTATTTCCCTCTTGTATAATTAAATTAAATATTATTTAATTTAATTAATTTTATATTTAATTTTAGTTTTAAGTCTACATTTTTTATTACTTCTTTGCCAATCTGTATGACTACTGTCTTTTAACAGGACCGCATGGTTTATATAAATCATTTAAAAAAAGGACATTGAATTATGAAATCATAAGCAAAGTTCACGAGAAAAGAATCAAATTAAAACAGGCCCTGGAAAATATCTTAAAGAAAATCTTAAGATATTTTCCAGGGCCCGCTTATTCAGGCGGAAACACCGGCAGTTCCTGCATTTTCATACCTTGCACAGATCTTTCACACTGCTTCTTTCTACAATATAGCTGTCAATGTATCTGGTACCGTAATACCTTTCACCCCCTCTGATCTTACTCAGAAGGCGTTTTACAGCCATCGCCGCCATCCTCTTCATATCAACATTATAAGACGTCAATTCCTGGGATAAATGATGCCAAGGGAGGTAGTTGTCATATCCTATAAGGGAGATATCCTGAGGTATGCGGTATCCTTTTTCCTTCAAAGCCTCATAAACCCACTGGGCAGTCAGGTCGCCGCTGCATGCAAAGGCAGTGGGCATAAGTTCTGGAAGTTCAAAACGCTTTTGCCCTGTTATCAGATCCCGATCCTCCAGGATCCATTCCTTTCTTTCACGGATGCCAGCTTCAAGAAGCGCCTTTTTATAGCCATAATATCGGTCCATAAGGTTTTCATTTGCCAGGATCGATCCTACAAAAGCAATATCCCTGTGTCCTTTTTCCAGCAAATATCTAGTCACCTTATACATCCCCACAAAATTCCCGGACATAACAGTATCACATCTGCTTCCTCTTACACGAAAATCAAGAAGCACAACCGGCACTTCAGATATTTTTACAAGATACCTTATATACGGCTCGAACATCCAGCCGATCACAATCAGTCCGTCCACAGCTTTTTCTTTCAGCAGCTTAGGAAGCTCTTTTGTATTCTGAATCTCCATATCAAGAATTTCCAACATAGTCACACTGTGGTTTTTCGAAGCCGCATACACCACCTGCTGATACATCGCCCAATAAAAAGAGTTTCCGATTTCCACATAATGGTGGCTGGCGACCACGCCGATCCTAGCTCCCGTTTCTTTCTTTTCATACCTTGAAAAGTCATATCCCATCTCCCGGGCCACACTTTCAATGCGTTCCCGCACTTCTTGGCTGACCCCCTTTTTCCCCGAGAGGGCATTCGACACCGTAACTGTGCTTACACCTACAATTTCCGCAATATCCTTTAATTTTATCTCAGCCATCCTCCTGTGCCCTCCTAAACTTCACACTCCCCCCCCGGATTATCTTTCCTTCTACAATACGAATCCCTTCCGGCTTCCTTCGTCCTTCAATACGCTGTATCATAGTATGAATGCTGAGCTTTGCAAGAACCTTTCCGTCATTCTGATAAGTAGAAAGCTGCCTGCCATCAGCAAGATCCGAAGGATAATTATCAAAACCTGCTACAGATACATCTTCCGGCACACGCTTCCCACGCTCTTTCAACTTCTGGATAACAGCAAGGGCAGTCCTATCACAGTTACACACAAATCCTTCCGGGAGTTTCTCCGGTAATTGAAAATTCGGATCAAATCGTTCTCCCTGTTCATCCCTGTCCGGTATAATATTAAGCTTCGCCTCCTCTATCCCCGCCCTGTCAAGTGCCTTACAGTACCCCAGGTACCGGTCTGTGATATTTTTGGTAGCATTAACTGTGCCTACAAAAGCCAGATCTCTGATTCCCTCCTTAATCATCATTCTTGTCATTTGTTCCATTCCGTCAAACCCGTCAGTCACGATATAATCCATATCTTCATACACATCATAATAATCCACGCATATCACCGGCACGTCTCTATATTCCTGCCGCACAGCTTCAATATATTCTTTTTTCATTTCTCCGATCAGTATGGCACCTGCGACTTCGCATTCCTGAAAAGCAGAAAACTGCTCCTTCAGGTTTTCTTTTTCCTGGGTAGCGACTTCCAGTACCGTCAAACTCTCTTTCTTCATAGCCTCCTGAGAGATATTCTTATACACTTCCATATAAAAAGACGGGAACTCTTTTACATAGCGTTCAGCCACAACTACACCAATAATATATGAATCATGATTTTTTCTTTTTTCCCGATGAGATGTCTGGTATCCCATTTCCCGGGCTGTCCGCTCAATTTTCTGTCGAAGCTCTTCACTTACTCCCTTCTTCCCTTTTAAAGCATTAGATACCGTTACAATGCTGACACCCATAGCTTCTGCAATATTCTCCAATTTCACTTTCTTCTTCTGCCCCATATTTCACCTCTTCTCTCTTCACAGTCACAAATTTTTCCACTCCACGTACAGGCATTCTCCTAAACCAAGTTCCCTTGTTTTCTGCTTAATTTATTTCACTATATTTTAATTCTATTTTTAATTATTTTTTTGTTTTTGTCAATGTCTTTTTAATCTATTCAAAAAAACCGATGGCTTCACCTAAAATGGCTTTTTCCATCGGTTTTCTTCATTTTTCTTCTATTTCATCACTACTTCCAGTTCTTCCCCTCCCAGCACTTTGCAGGTAAGTTTCTGATCCCGGCCTT
>ERZ1643246.1813-NODE-1813-length-22096-cov-6.786897_pt1 | contig 22096 bp, 20 predicted proteins | sample MGYA00579265_ERZ1643246 | MGnify/ENA primary metagenome ERZ1643246 (study PRJEB29033, sample SAMEA4952261) | chicken gut metagenome | biome: Broiler Chicken; feature: Gastrointestinal Tract; material: Caecum | place: Ireland | collected 2018 | study: Broiler...
AATGAATCCGGCGGCATTTTGGGCAAACAACTGGAGTTGGTTTTTGAAGATGATGCCAGCGATCAGACGACTTCCATTAATATGATGAATAAGATGGTAACAAACGATGAGATCGTGGCAGTGTTTGGTCCTCATACTTCAACAAATGCGATGGCAGTATCCGATATTGTAAAAGAAGCGGGCATGCCGTATTTTACCGGTGGAACATCCAGTAAATTAAAAGGCCTGGACAATGAATATATGTTTAAGGTGCGCTGCAATGATGATTTGGTCGTACAGGCGGCGATGAATTATGCTGTGAACCAGTTAGGGGCAAAGAAGATTGGAATCCTTTATATTAACGATGAATTCGGAGTGGGCGGAAGAGATATCATGGTACAGTACTGTGAGGATCAAGGATTGGAATATGTAGAAGCTAATCATAACAGTACGGACCAGGATTTGACTTCTCAAATTATGCAGATGAAGCAGGCGGAAGTAGATGTTCTGATCGGATGGTCTTCCAATGTGTGTCCCATTTTAGCCAGGCAGACAACAGAATTGGGATTTGATAAACCAATTATTATGAATGCGGCATTTGCAGGACAGGATGTACTGGATTCTCTTCCGGCGGAATCGACAGATGGGAAGTATGCAGCAACAGATTTTACTGCAGAAGATCCGGAGCCGGCCGTAAAGGAATTTGTGGAGAAATTTGAAGCTGCTTATGGAAAAACTCCGGTAGGAGATCGGGATGCGGCCTACTATGGCGGGTTGTACATGTTTAAAGCTGCCGTAGAAAAGGCGGGGTCTACGGATCGCGAGGCAATCAAAGATGCGATGTACGAATTGGATGGGGTAGATGCTCCTTTTGGAAAGCTGGTTGCTGATGAAAATGGCTGCCTGGTACATCAGTGTGATATTGTTCAGGCCCAGAAGCAGGACGATGGAAAGTGCATCCTGACGCTGGTGGACAAGGTGACCGAGGAAGGATATAATTAGGAGAATGCAGGAACCGGGCCGCTTTCTTTTATGGAAACGGCCCGACTTTATTTTAGAATACAATAAAAGGAGAATAGGATGGGACAGATTGTATTACAGCTAATATTGGCCGGTTTAGCTATGGGATTTATATATGCCCTGGTCAGTATTGAATACACAATTATCTGGAATGCATCAGGGCTTTTGAATTTTTCTCATGAACGGTTTATTTTACTGGGAGCTTATATATTCGGCGCTCAGTTGATCGTGAATATGAATTTCAACAGTGCCGCTGCGGTAATTGCCGCGTTGATTATTGCTTTTCTGATCGGAATGGCAGTTTCATATATTTTGGTGCGTCCGCTTCAATATTTGCCGCTGGTTTTTTCTGTTACCGGAACCATTATGCTGGGCCGGATTATTACGGAAAGTGTTCGGATCATCTGGGGTAATAATCCTATTCCGCTGGCAAACTGGCTTCAAGGTGTCTTCCATGTAGGCAATCTGGTAATCAGCCGCACTTATGTGGCTATTATTCTGACGGCGATTTGTCTGGTCATAGCTCTCCAGCTGTTTCTCGACAAAACGAAACTGGGCACCGCCATGCGTTGTCTGTCACAGAATCGAAATGCAGCCAGACTGATGGGAATTGATGTGGATTTTCTGGCTGCAGTAACGATGGGAGTTTCCACACTGGTCTGCGCGGTGATTGGTATTCTGATTATTCCGCTGTTTCAGATACGAGGAGATATGACGGGAATGATTGGGTTGAAGGGATTTGCTTCAGGGGTATTTGGCGGCTTTGGATATCTTCCGGGAGGAATTTTGGGAGGCGTTTTGATTGGTGTGCTGGAATCTCTGAGTACCCTTGTAATTCCGGGAATATATAAGGATATTGTTTCATTTGTTATCATGATCATTTTTCTGTTAATTCGTCCTCAGGGTATTCTCGGACATAAGGCATAAGCGGGAGGTGAACCTATGAACAGACGACAGAATATTATTTTTTTGCTGTTTTTGCTGGTATTGGCGGTTGCAGCGCCTCTTATTATTACAGACAGCTATAATCGAGGTGTTTTTACGATTATCCTGATTAATACGATCTCAGTGTTGGGATTGAATTTTATTACAGGATTAACAGGACAGATGAACCTGGGAACGGCAGGAATTATGGCGATCGGAGCCTATACCTCCGCTCTCCTGACCGTAAAGGCAGGTCTTTCTCCATGGCTGACCTTGGCAGTATCAATTGTCATGGGACTGGCCATTGGACTGGGGCTTGGATATCCGTCTTTGCGGGTTCAGGGAGTCTATCTGGCACTCACTACGATTGGATTTTCAGAGGTTGTCCGTATGCTTTTGAGCAATTTCCAGTGGACCAATGGAATCAGAGGTGTTAACGGTATTCCGAATTTGAATTTCTTTGGAATTGATGGAAGCGATCCGCTGGCAAGATATTATATTTATTTGGGGCTGACAGTAATTGCGGTTATTGTGGCGTTTCGGATTGCCAATTCAAAGTATGGGCGCCTTTTTAAAGCAATTCGTGACAATTATGAGGCAGTTCAAGCCTGCGGCGTCAATATTGCGGTCCCGAAAATTATGGCATTTACACTAGCTGCGGTTTACGGCTGTATTGCCGGCTCGCTGTATGCACTTCATATGGGATTTATCTCTCCGTCAGTCTATACATTTGACTATTCCACTACATTTGTCATAATGATGATTTTGGGAGGAATCGGTTCTGTTCCGGGCTGTGTGCTGGGTGCGGTGATTTGTACTATTCTGCCGGAAAAATTAAGATTTCTGGGAAACTGGTACTGGATTGTATTCAGCATTATCATTCTTCTGATTATTCTTTTCAGACCTTATGGATTAATCAGCCTGCTGAGGGGAAAAAAGAAGGAAGGAGAGAAAGGTAGGTAAATCATGGCTCATATATTGGAAGTAACAGGACTGACAAAAAAATTCTCCGGCCTGACTGCTGTGGATCAGCTGAGCCTGACTATGGAGAGCAGGACGATTCATTCCTTAATTGGTCCGAACGGTTCAGGAAAGAGTACTACGATTAATATGATTACAGGGGCATTGCCTATTACATCCGGCGATATTTTTTATCGTGATGAAAAGATCAGCGGATTGCCGATGCATGGCATCGCTTTAAAGGGAATAGGGAGAACCTTTCAAAATTTAAAGCTGTTTGCATCCATGACTGTGACGGAAAATTTGATGGTAGGGATGCACGCACATTTGAAAACCGGATTTCTGAAATTCTTGACGAATCCAAAAGCTGCGGCAGTGGAGGAAAAACAGGCCAGGGAAAAGGCTCTGGAAGTGATTCACTATTTAGGGATGGACCGGCAAAAGGATGAGATTGTGAAGAATCTGCCTTATGGACAGCAGAAGCTGACAGAATTGGGACGCGCTATTATGACGGATCCTAAGCTGCTGTTTTTGGATGAGCCGGCGGCCGGATTAAATCCCAGTGAAAGGGTGAAATTCATTGATGTGCTTCTGAAGGTCTTTGAGGATGGGATTGACTTGTTTTTGATTGAACATAACATGGATGTGGTTATGAGTATTTCCAATTATATTACAGTAATTAACTTCGGAAAAAAGATTGTGGAGGGAACGCCCAGGGAGATTCAGAATAATGAAGATGTGATTACCGCTTATCTGGGAGACAAATATAAAAGGAAAGGCGGGCGATCGGAATGTTAAAAGTAGAAGGAATTGATGTTTTTTATGGGAAAGTTCAAGCGCTGTTCCATGTGGATTTTGAGGTGCACCAAGGAGAAACTGTATCGATTATTGGTTCTAATGGAGCAGGAAAATCCACGTTGATGAAAACGATTATGGGGCTTAATAAAACAGCCAAGGGAACCATCGAATTTAAATCCCAAAAAATCAGTAATCTTTCCACCAACAAGATAGTAAAAAAGGGGCTGATATATATTCCGGAAGGACGAGAAGTTTTCCCTAAAATGACGGTTTTGGATAATTTGAAAATGGGAGCCTATTCCAAGCCCTACAGCGCGGGACAGATGAGGACAAAACTGGAGGAAATGTTTGAAATCTATCCTCGATTGAAGGAACGGCAGAATCAGCTGGCTGGTTCGCTCTCAGGAGGTGAGCAGCAGATGCTGGCTATTGCCAGAGGGCTGATGAGTACTCCGGAAATGATTATGTTTGATGAACCTTCGTTGGGACTGGCACCGGTGATTGTAGATGAAATGTTTGATACCATCCAAAAAATTAAGGAGCTGTTGAAAATACCGGTAATTATTGTGGAGCAGAATGCATATATGGCGATGAAAGCCTCGGACCGAACTTATGTAATGGAAGTGGGACATATGGTTAAGTCTGGAAAAAGCGAGGAACTTTTGGATTCGCCGGATATAAAAAAGGCATACCTTGGTGCGTAAAATGTGAGAGGGGTAAACAAAAAAGGAATCCTTGATCGGAGTAAGGTAAAACTGCTGCCGGCGGGGATTCTTTTTGCCTGCTTTTCGCTGAAAAGCGTTTGTAAAACTATGCGGTTCTATGATATACTTTAAGTCGCAGAGTACCTGCTGCTGTCAGAAACAGATGTGTTATGGGGTAATAGAAAGAATTTGAAAGATAACAGGAGATTGGCATGGTGGACATGGAAGAGAAAAAGGGCAATAGTGACGAAATTTATGGGAATATCCGTCAGGCAATTATTTCCCTGGAGCTCTATCCGGGACAGCGGTTGAGAGAAAATGAATTGGCAGATCGTTTCGGGGTATCCAGGACACCGGTAAGAGCAGCGCTGCAGAAATTGGAGTCAGATGGTTTGTTGTATACAAAACCCAAAAGCGGGAATTTCGTAACAAAGATCAATATTCACAATATTTATAATACGATTTATATCCGGAATTCGGTAGATAAAAGTATTTTTGAGGATATGATCCATGTTTTAAAAGAAATTGATTTTCAGAAACTATCTATTAATCTTGCAAAACAGAAAATTATCCTTTCGAAAAAGGATGAGAGTCTGGAACGTAAGCTTGAATTTATGTTTTATGATGACAACTTTCACAGAGATTTATATGCGGTGGCCGGCAAAGAAGAAATTTGGGACATTGTTATGAATAATCAGTATGATTATATTCGGCAGAGAATGTTCTTGAATCGGTATAATTTGACTCACATGGAGGAAAGTGTAAAACAACATGACGAAATTTTTTCCATGCTGAAAGAGAGAAATTTGGAAAAATTAATTGAATGTAACCGGAGGCACCTTTATACAGGTGTGAGCGAAGCATATGATTTTGTAAAAATGGCCCCGGATTACTTTGAGTAAGCTCTCCTCCCCGGCGTCTCCCCAAACCGCTTCTTATAAGCCCGCAGGAAAGAAGAGTAGCTGGAAAAGCCGGCTCCGAAACAGGCGCGGGTGGCATTTTGACCGGAGGCCATCAGTTCCCGGGCCAGGGAAAGGCGTTTCTGGGTGATGTAGGAGCCGATGGTGCAGCCTGTTTCTTCCTTAAAGAGGTGCATCATGTGATAGGGGCTGAGACAGCATTCACGGGAGAGAAGAGGGATGGATAAGTCCTCATCCAGATGGTCGTTGATGTAGGCCATCAGTCCGGATACCTGGTAATGGAGCGTACCGGTGTGCAGATAGGGGGCGCGGCTGTCCAGGGAGATCCGGTTGAGGCAGATTAAAAATTCCAGAAGAAGCACACGGTTTAAGAGTGAGGAGGCATAAGCCTCCTCATTTTTTGGGGATTCCCTCATACGATTTAAGAGAGAAAAAAGGGGACGGCGTTCCGGCTCCTCCAGGCGCAGGACGCTGGAGTGACGGTACCGGGCCTGGATTAGGCATTGATTTAAGGGTTCTCCGGGAGAAACCTGCTCCAGAAATTCCGGTGAAAGGTAAAGGATGGTCCGCTCATAGGGCTGCCCCGCCTTTACATGGGGGCAGTGGATCTCACCGCGGTCCACCAGTACCAGGTCTCCGGGCAGCAGGTCATAGCTGCGTCCCTCGATGGTGTATGGAACGGAGCCCTTCTGAAGGGCCAGGATCTTGCAGAAGTCGTGGTAGTGGGGAGATACCGGACCGGAAGAACCGGAAAGATGAAACACGCGGAAATCCTCCAACAGAAATCCTGTTTTGGGAGCAGCAGAGAGCGTCATAAGGGGTACCTCCTGGATGGTTTTGGGGTTCGGGACAGTTTTTTCAGCTGTCCGGAACGATCATGCTCCAAGTATAGCATTTTTTGAAAAGAAAAACAGCATAATCCGCATATTATTATAAAAAAATGCCTGATATACTTAAATACAAAGTGAAAACATAAGCCAAGAAAGGAAATCGGTTATGAAAACAACGGTGGAGAAATATCATGGTCTTGGAAATGATTATCTGGTGTTTGACCCGAACTGCAACCGTCTGCATCTGAGCCCGGAAAATGTACGGCTTCTCTGCGACCGGAATTTCGGCGTAGGTGCGGATGGAATTCTGGAGGGTCCCATATTTGAGGAGGAGAAAATCAGCGTCCGGATTTGGAATCCGGACGGCAGTCTGGCGGAGAACAGCGGAAACGGCGTGCGGATTTTCGCCAAGTATCTGAAAGACGGCGGATACGTACAGAAGAAAAATTTTACGATCCATACGGCAGGCGGGGAAGTATTTGTCCATTACCTGAACGAGGAGGGGACCAGGCTGAAGGTATCTATGGGAAAGGTTTCCTTCTGGAGCGATGAGGTTCCGGTAGAAGGACCCAGACGGGAAATTGTCAATGAAACTATGGTATTCGGACGGATTCCCTACCCGGTCACCTGCCTGAACATCGGAAATCCCCACTGCGTGATCCTGATGGATGAGATTTCTAAGGAGCTGGTATGCCGCATCGGCGCCTACTCGGAACATGCGAAGCAGTTTACGGAGAAGATCAATACCCAGATTATCAAGGTTTTGGACCGGACCCATATCCAGACTGAAGGGTACGAGCGGGGGGCGGGGTACACCCTGGCTTCCGGGACCGGCTGCTGCGCGGCAGCGGCCGCAGCCTGCCGCTTGGGGCTGACCGACCCGAAGGTCATTGTGCAGATGCCAGGAGGAACCCTGGAAATTGAGATCGAGGAGGACGGCATGGTGCTGATGACCGGCGATGTAGGATACGTGGGCTCCATGCGCCTTGGAAGCGCCCTGAGCGAGCAGCTCCGGACACTGGAGAGGTGAGAAAAAAGTTCCCTTCGCATTGACAAACGGCGGGGGAGTTGCTATAGTTCTAAAAAACGGACCGCAGCTTATATCCCGGAGAGCCCAGCCTCTTCCGGGAGTATGGATTTGGATGAAAGAGGTGTAAGGAAATGAGCAAATACAGCAGGGATGACATTATCCGAATGGTGGAGGAGGAGGATGTGGAGTTTATCCGCCTCCAGTTTACGGACATTTTCGGGATGCTGAAAAATGTAGCGATCACGGCGGGGCAGCTGCCCAAAGCGCTGGAAAACCGGTGTATATTTGACGGCTCGGCCATTGAGGGCTTTGTCCGGATCGATGAGTCCGACATGTACCTTTACCCGGATCTGGACACCTTTGAGATCTTTCCCTGGCGGCCCCAGCAGGGAAAGGTGGCGCGCCTGATCTGTGATGTCTACGGGGTGGACCAGAAGCCCTTTAAGGGGGACCCCAGGTATGTGCTGAAGCAGGCCGCAGCAAAAGCGGCGGATATGGGCTACACCTTCCATGTGGGGCCGGAGTGTGAGTTCTTCCTTTTCCACACGGATGACGACGGCAGGCCTACTACCAATACCCATGAAATGGCCGGGTATTTTGATGTGGCCCCCATTGATCTGGCGGAAAACGTGCGCAGGGATATTGTGATGAACCTGGAAGCTATGGATTTTAAGGTGGAGGCCTCCCACCATGAGATCGCGCCGGCTCAGCACGAGATTGATTTTGAGTACACGGATGTGCTTCAGGCAGCGGACAATATTATGACCTTTAAGATGGCGGCTAAGACCATAGCCAAACGCCACGGCCTTCACGCTACCTTTATGCCAAAGCCCAAGGAGGGAGTCAACGGCTCCGGCATGCACATCAACATGTCCCTGGCGGACCAGGATGGGAACAATGTCTTTGTGGACCAGTCCGACCCCCTTGGATTAAGTGCTACGGCTTACCATTTTATGGCGGGTATTCTCTACCATATGAAGGGGATGACCATTCTCACCAATCCGCTGGTCAATTCCTACAAGCGCCTGGTGCCGGGATACGATGCGCCGATCTACATTGCCTGGTCGCCGACTTCCAACCGCAGTTCCCTGATCCGGATTCCTTCCGCCAGAGGGGAGAGCACCAGGATCGAGCTGCGCTGCCCGGATTCGGCTATGAATCCCTACCTGGCTCTGGCAGCATGCCTTCAGGCCGGTTTGGACGGCATTGAGCGGAAACTGGAGATTCCGCCCAGCGTAAAGGGCAATCTTTTTGAAGCCAGACCGTCAGACCTGGAGGAAAAAGGTGTGGAGCGGCTGCCGGAGACCCTGGGAGATGCCATTGTGGAGTTTGAGAAAGACGGATTTATCCGCCAGGTATTGGGAGAGCATATCTTTACCAAATACCTGGAGGCAAAGGACAAGGAATGGCGGGAATTCCGGGCCAAGGTGACGGACTGGGAAGTAAAAGAATATCTTTACAAATATTGATGAGACAGCAGCATGAAGGCAGGGAGGTGAGGGCGTGACCAGCGTGATCGTGGCATTTTCAAAACCGGAGGACGGAAGAAGCATCAAGGGGATCCTGACCAAAAACGGATACCAGGTCATCTCGGTCTGTACCTCCGGCGCTCAGGCCATCACTGCGGCGGAGAGCCTGGATGAGGGGATCGTGGTCAGCGGCTACCGCTTCGAAGATATGATGTATCTGGATCTGCGCCAATATCTTCCGGATTACATCGACATGCTGATGATTTCTTCTCCAAACCGCTGGAGAGGGCAGGACACGGGAAATGTGATCTGTCTGCCCATGCCCTTAAAGGTCAGCGACCTTTTATCCACCCTGGATATGATGGTCCAGGCCAGAACCAGGGGGCGGGGAAAGCGCAGGCCCAGAGAACGCAGCCAGAAGCAGCAGGAGATCATCCAGGAAGCGAAAGCTCTTCTGATGGAGCGCAATGGAATGACGGAGGCGGAGGCTCACCGGTATATTCAGAAATGCAGCATGGACAGCGGAAACAATCTGGTTGAGACGGCCCGCATGGTGATCAGTCTGATCCGCTGGTAGGCAGAAACGTCTGGAATCGAAACGGAGATGGATGCGATGAAATTTACGAAGATGCAGGGCATTGGAAACGACTATATCTATGTGGACTGTTTCCGGGAGAAGGTGGACCATCCCAGCCAGGTGGCCCGCTTTGTCAGCGACCGCCGCTTCGGCATCGGCGGGGACGGCTTGATCCTGATCTGTCCTTCCGGGAAGGCGGACTGCCGGATGGAGATGTACAATGCCGATGGCTCACAGGGCGCCATGTGCGGCAACGGTATCCGCTGTGTAGGAAAATACGTCTATGACCACGGCCTGATCCCGGAGGAACGGGAGACCCTTACAGTGGAGACGGCGTCCGGGATCAGGACGCTGTCAATTTACAAACACCAGGAAAATGGGCGTATGAAGGCGGAGGCTTTGACCGTGGACATGGGGAAGGCCCTTTTAACATCCAAGCTTCCGGAACCCATCCAGGTGGCGGGCCGGCAATTGGAGTTTGTGGGGGTGAATGTTGGAAATCCCCACGCGGTCTACTTTGTGGACCAGGCAGACCAGGTGGACCTGGAAAAACTGGGGCCTTTCTTTGAGCATCATCCCAGATTTCAGCCGGACCGGGTCAATTCGGAGTTTGTCCAGGTGCTGGACCGCACCCATATCCGGATGCGGGTGTGGGAGAGAGGAAGCGGGGAGACCTGGGCCTGCGGCACCGGGGCAACCGCCAGCGTTTACGCCTGCATCCTTACCGGACGGACGGAGGATCAGGTGACGGTAAGCCTGACGGGAGGCGATTTGCAGATCCGCCTGGACCGGGACAGCGGCCATCTGTTTATGACCGGGCCAGCAGTGGAAGTCTTTACCGGAAATATTGACATTCCGGAAAATTTATACTATGATGGTTGATGATGATTAGGAGCATATAACTCTCAGGGACCAGGAAACGCAAGGAGGCGCGGTAGGGGTTCCTGAGAGTATTTGTTATCATTAAGGTTAAGGAGGATTTTTCACCAATGTTTAAATTAAACGAAAATTATCTGAAGCTTCCCGGAAGCTACCTTTTTTCCACCATTGCCAAGAAGGTGGCGGCCTTCCAGGAGAGCCATCCGGACCGGGAGATCATCCGCCTGGGAATCGGCGATGTGACCCAGCCCATCGCTCCGGCTATTATCGAGGCGCTGCACAAGGCAGTGGACGAGATGGGACATGCGGAGACCTTCCACGGCTATGCTCCGGATTTGGGATACAGCTTCCTGCGGGAGGCCATTGTGGAGAAGGACTATAAGACCTGGGGCTGCGAAGTCTATCCCGATGAGATTTTCGTTTCTGACGGAGCAAAGAGCGACTGCGGAAATATTGAGGAGATTTTCGATGACAGCTGCCGGATCGCCGTATGCGACCCGGTCTACCCGGTATATGTGGATTCCAACGTGATGGCGGGCCGTACCGGGGATTATGATGAGGCAACGGGAAAGTGGAGCCGGGTGATCTATATGCCCTGTACTGCGGAGAACAACTTCGTGCCGGAGCTGCCGGAAGAGACTCCGGATCTGATTTACCTGTGCTTCCCCAACAATCCCACCGGAACAACCCTTACCAGAGAACAGCTTCAGGTGTGGGTGGATTACGCCAACCGGGTAGGAGCGGTGATCCTCTACGATGCGGCTTATGAGGCATATATTACCGAGGATGATGTGCCCCACAGCATCTATGAGCTGCCCGGAGCCAGAACCTGCGCCATCGAATTCCGGTCATTTTCCAAGAAGGCCGGCTTTACCGGCCTGCGTCTGGGCTTTACGGTGGTTCCAAGGGACCTGAAGTGCCAAGATGTGGAGGTGCGCTCTTTGTGGGCCAGACGTCACGGCACCAAGTTTAACGGTGCTCCTTATATTGTCCAGAAGGCAGGAGAGGCGGTGTACTCCGATGAGGGAAACCGTCAGGTCATGGAGCAGGTGGGCTATTACATGAGAAACGCCCATGTGATCTACGATGGATTAAAGAAGGCAGGATACCAGGTATTCGGCGGCGTCAATTCTCCCTACATCTGGCTGAAGGTGCCGGAGGGCATGACCAGCTGGGAGTTCTTTGATTATCTTCTGGATAAAGCCGGTGTGGTGGGAACACCCGGAAGCGGATTTGGACCCAGCGGAGAGGGCTATTTCCGGCTGACCGCATTCGGAACTTATGAGAATACGGTGAAAGCAGTGGAGGCTATTGTTTCTATCAAGTAAGGGAGAGTGGAAATTATGGATGACATTGACCGCAAAATTTTAAAGCTTTTGCAGGAAAATGCCAGGACATCCTTAAAGACCATTGCAGAGAAGACATTTCTCTCATCCCCGGCAGTCTCCTCCAGGATTGAGCGGATGGAGCGGGAAGGGATTATCCTGGGCTACGAGGCCCAGGTGGACCCTATTAAACTGGGATATCACATTCTGGCCTTTATCAATTTGAATGTGCTGCCGGAGGATAAGCCCAAGTTTTACGCCTACGCCAATGAGGTGCCCAATATTTTGGAGTGCAGCTGCGTTACCGGAGAATACTCTATGCTGATGAAGGTGGCATTTCCCAGTACCAGGGAGCTGGACATTTTTGTGGGACAGCTGCAGAAGTATGGAAAAACCAGTACCCAGATCGTATTCTCCACCCATGTAGGTCCAAGAGGAGTGGATGTGGAGGGCCGGTAAAAAGGACGGGAATTCTTTTTTCGCAACTTTCAGACGAAACCGGCATATGGTGTTATAGAAGTGCCATATGTTAAAGGAGAGTCTGAAATGGCAGATAGGAAAACCGTAATTCTGGATGCCGGTCACGGCGGTGCCGACCCGGGAGCCGTTTACAATGGCCGAAGGGAAAAGGATGATGCTCTGGCGCTGACCCTGGCAGTTGGAGATAAATTGCAGCAGGATGGAATCCGTGTTTTGTACACGCGGGTCAACGATGTGTACCATACGCCTCTGGAAAAGGCGGAAATCGCAAACCGGTCCGGAGCGGATTACTTTGTCTCCATTCACCGCAATGCCATGCCGGTTCCGGGAAGTGCCTCCGGGGCACAGGTACTGGTCTACGAGGATGCCGGGGTTCCGGCCATGATGGCAGAGAAAATCGGCGGCAGGCTGACGGAAGCCGGATTTCAGGATTTGGGAATCCAGGAAAGACCAGGATTGATCGTCCTTCGCAGGACTCAGATGCCTGCGGTCCTGGTGGAGGCCGGATTCATCGACAACGAGAAGGACAATGAATTTTTCGATGAGAATTTCGAGAAAATCGCTCAGGCCATCGCCTCCGGCATCGAGGATACCATCCGGACCCAGGAAAGCGCAAAGCCGGAATACTACCAGGTACAGGTAGGGGCGTACCGGCAGCGGGGACCAGCCGAAACGCTGGCCCAGGAGCTTCAGGCCAGGGGCCTTCCTGCCTTCCTGGTTTTCGATGACGGATATTACAAGGTGCGGGTCGGGGCCTTCCTGAATATGGATAACGGGGTCAACATGGAGCGAATCTTGAGGTCCATGGGATATCCAACCATCCTGGTCAAGGAGAGAGCCATCACATAACGATTAAGCAAGGAAAGGGCCTTCCCCCGGTGAAGCTGAAGCTTTGGGGGAAGGCCTTTTGGTCATACCAGCTCCGCAATCCGCGTGATCCCCACATATATATGGGAGATTTTGTACCAGGTGGCAAAGTCTGTTACTCCGGTCTGCGGCAGGCCGAAAATAGACTGGAACTCTTTTACGGAATTGGCAGTAGCCGGGCCGTAGATTCCATCGGGTTTTATTCTCGGAATCGCGCTGTAAATGGTGGCAATGGCGTCCAGCTGTTCCTGGAGCTGCCGGACCTTGGGGCCGGAGCTGCCGTTTTCCAGGTTGTAGCCTGGCCAGGAGGCGGGGATGCCGGAAATCATTTCCGCCGTATTGATGTAGATGGAATCGCCGTAGAAATAGCGGAGGATTTCAATGGGACTGTAGCCCTGCTGGCCCAGTTCGCAGGAACCCCATTGGGTCATCCAGTCCGGACACTGCACCTGTCTTCCGTCACAGTACTGAGTCAGAATCGGCTGGCGTACTCCCGGGCGGGCCAGGTAGTTGTCAAAGATCTCATCCACAATGACGGATATGCTTTCATAGATATTGCGCCCGTAAATCCATTTGTGGTCAAAGGCAGTGGAGGAGGTAATGGTGAAGTCGTATCCCTGATTCCGGTACCACTCGGTATAAACCCGGTTCAGGGTGAAAGACATGATGGCCAGCACATTGGCGGTGATGGTTGCCTGGGGCCAGGTGGAGTAAATTTCGCTGGAGGCCACATTTTTGATATAATCCCGGTAGGGTACATAATAATTTTTTGCGCTGGAATCTGTGGGAACGCCGTCGTGAACCACAATGGTCTGGGGAACCACCACACGGCTTAAAACGATTTCCCCGCTCTCAGTGGTCGGTTTGATTTCTGCCTCGGCAATTTTGGGAGGATAGCTTCCGTATAAGGTGTGGTCAGGGATGACCACCGGGTTTTCCGGTTCCGGCTCTCCGGATGGCGTGAGGGCCGCAGGCTGGATCGCAGTGGAATCGGCCAGGATCTCGGTCCCTGAGATTTCCAGAGGGTCAAAGCCCTCAGCTTCGATTCGCACATTATAGTCTGCGTAGGGGCGGACGTCCCCGGGAGTCAGGCTTAATGCAACCGGAGGAGCCGGGAGCCTGACCTGCTGGGTTTGGCCGGATGTATTGGTGGTAAGCTGTTCCACTGGCTGCCGGGGATTCTCGGAGGAGGAGATGGTGATCCGGGCGTTTTCCACCGGAAAGTTATTTTCGATGTTGATAACATTGACCTGCAAAAGGCCGTAGGAGCCGTTGGTTGTCTGCTCTGCCATGTAGTACCTCTTGTTATTTGATTACTATAATATAAGCGCAGGAAGAAGGAACTATGACAGCAGCAGAGAATTCGTTTTTGAGAGAAAAAGCAGGGCAACAAAAAAAATAAGATATGGACAAAAATATTTAGTCTCCAAAGTCATTGCAAATTCATACAAAATCAAGTATAATCTTTACAATTTGGGCTGAAGTCAGGAGAAAGGCCCTGAAAGGAGCCCAAAGAACACCCCACACGATAAAGAAAGGACAGGTATTCCCATATGAAAGCATATCTCATACTGGAAGACGGAACTGTGTTTGCAGGAACCAGCATCGGTTCAACGAGGGAAGTGATCAGTGAAATTGTTTTTAACACTTCCATGACCGGCTATCTGGAAGTCCTGACAGATCCCTCCTATGCCGGACAGGCGGTTGTGATGACATATCCCCTCATCGGCAACTACGGAATCTGCCGTGCAGATATGGAATCTGACAAACCCTGGCCGGACGGCTACATTGTAAGAGAACTATCCCGTATCCCCAGCAACTTCAGAAGTGAGGATACGATTCAGAATTTCTTGAAAATTCACGATATCCCCGGTATCTGCGGTATCGATACCAGAGCCCTCACCAAGATATTAAGAGAAAAAGGTACTATGAACGGCATGATCACAACAATGGAGTATGCCGACCTATCCCTGCCCATCCGGCGGATGAAGGAGTATCAGGTAACCGGCGTGGTGTTAAAGACCACCACCAAAGAAAAGTATGTGCTGGAGGGGCCCGGCAAGCGGGTTGCCCTGATGGATTACGGCGCCAAGCGCAACATTGCCCGCTCGTTAAATGAGAGAGGCTGCCAGGTGACGGTTTACCCGGCGGATACCCCCGCAGAGGTGGTGCTGGCGGACAAGCCGGACGGCATCATGCTCTCCAACGGACCGGGAGATCCGCAGGAAAATGTTCAGATTATCGAGGAGGTAAAAAAGCTGTACCAGTCGGATGTGCCGATTTTTGCAATCTGCCTTGGCCATCAGCTGATGGCTCTGGCCAACGGCATGAGGACTTACAAGCTGAAATACGGACACCGGGGAGGCAACCATCCGGTAAAGGATCTGGAAACCGGACGGGTGTACATTTCTTCCCAGAACCACGGATACGTGGTAGATACCAGCAATCTGGACCCCTCTGTTGCAGTGCCGGCTTTTGTCAATGTCAATGATGGCACCAACGAGGGATTAAAGTATACAGGGAAAAATATTTTCACTGTCCAGTATCACCCTGAGGCCTGCCCGGGTCCTCAGGACTCCAGCTACCTGTTTGACCGTTTTCTGAAAATGATGGAGGTGTAAAGGGAATGCCGAAGAATCCTGATATTAAAAAAGTTCTGGTTTTGGGCTCAGGCCCTATTGTCATCGGCCAGGCGGCAGAGTTTGACTATGCCGGCACCCAGGCCTGCCGCTCCTTAAAGGAGGAAGGCGTGGAAGTCGTGCTTTTAAACTCCAATCCGGCCACCATTATGACGGATAAGAACATTGCAGACCGGGTATATATTGAACCCCTGACTGTGGAAGTAGTGGAGCAGCTGATTTTAAAGGAGAAGCCGGACAGCATCCTGCCTACCCTGGGAGGACAGGCGGGACTGAACCTGGCCATGGAGCTGGAGGATGCCGGATTTCTGGAACAGCACAATGTCCGCCTTATTGGAACCACGGCCCTGACCATCAAGAAGGCAGAGGACCGGGAGATGTTCAAGGAGACAATGGAGAAAATCGGCGAGCCTGTAGCGCCCTCAGATATTGTGGAGAGCGTGGAGCAGGGACTGGCGGTGGCGGAACGCATCGGCTATCCGGTGGTGCTGCGTCCTGCCTACACCCTGGGAGGCTCCGGCGGCGGAATTGCGGAGAATCCTGACCAGTGCGCTGAGATCCTGGAAAACGGCCTGCGCCTGTCCCGCGTCGGACAGGTTCTGGTAGAGCGCTGCATCGCCGGATGGAAGGAAATCGAGTATGAGGTGATGCGGGACGGAGCGGGCAATGTGATCACCGTCTGCAACATGGAGAACATCGACCCGGTAGGCGTTCATACCGGTGACAGCATCGTGGTGGCGCCTTCCCAGACTCTGGGCGACAAGGAATACCAGATGCTCAGAACCTCCGCTTTAAATATCATCAGCGAGCTGGGAATCACCGGAGGCTGCAACGTGCAGTATGCCCTGAATCCGAACAGTTTTGAATACTGTGTGATCGAGGTGAATCCCAGAGTGAGCCGTTCTTCCGCGCTGGCTTCCAAGGCGACCGGATACCCCATCGCCAAGGTGGCGGCCAAGATTGCCCTGGGTTATACGCTGGATGAGATTAAGAATGCGGTAACGGGAAAAACATACGCCAGCTTTGAGCCTATGCTGGACTACTGCGTGGTGAAAATGCCCCGTCTGCCCTTTGATAAATTTATCAGCGCCAACCGGACACTGGGAACCCAGATGAAGGCTACCGGAGAGGTGATGAGCATCTGCACCAACTTTGAGGGAGCCCTGATGAAGGCCATCCGCTCCCTGGAGCAGCATGTGGACAGTCTCATGTCCTATGATTTCACCGATCTGGATTACCGGAAGCTTTTGGAAGGGCTTCTGATCGTGGACGATATGAGGATCTGGAGGATCGCCGAAGCCCTGCGCCGGGGCATCTCCATTGAGGAGCTCCACGATATCACCAAGATCGACTGCTGGTTCATCGACAAGCTGAAGATCCTGGTGGAGATGGAGAAAGCGTTAAAGGAAGTAGGGGAGGGCAAGGCTCAGCTCACGCCGGACCTTTTAAGAGAGGCCAAGCGGCTGGAATTCCCGGATACGGTGATTGGCCGTCTGACAGGCATGGAGGCAGACCAGGTGAAAAAGCTGCGCTATAACAGCGGAATCCGCGCTGCCTACAAGATGGTGGACACCTGCGCGGCAGAGTTTGCCGCCGAGACGCCTTACTATTATTCCTGCTTCGGCAGCTACAATGAGGCGGAGCAGACGACAGGAAAGAAAAAGGTGCTGGTTTTGGGCTCCGGTCCCATCCGCATTGGACAGGGAATCGAGTTTGACTTCTGTTCCGTGCACAGCACCTGGGCCTTCCGAAAAGAGGGCTACGAGACCATCATCATTAACAACAATCCGGAGACGGTGAGCACGGACTTCGACATCGCGGACAAGCTGTATTTCGAGCCTCTGACCGCAGAGGATGTGGAGAGCATCGTAGACATTGAGAAGCCCGATGGGGCAGTGGTGCAGTTCGGCGGACAGACGGCCATCAAATTGACCGAGGCTCTGATGAAAATGGGCGTTCCCATTCTGGGCACAGCGGCAGAGGATGTGGATGCGGCGGAGGACCGGGAGCGGTTTGACGAGATTCTGGAGCAGTGCAGGATTCCGAGACCTGCAGGACATACGGTCTTTACGGCTGAGGAGGCCAAGGAGGCGGCCAGAAGCCTGGGATATCCGGTGCTGGTGCGTCCCTCCTACGTGCTGGGCGGCCAGGGCATGCAGATTGCGATTAACGATGAAGACATCGATGAGTTTATCGGAATTATCAATCAGATCGCCCAGGAGCATCCCATTCTGGTGGACAAGTACATTATGGGTAAGGAAATCGAGGTGGACGCCATCTGCGATGGCACCGACATTCTGATTCCCGGTATCATGCAGCACATTGAGCGCACAGGAATCCATTCCGGTGACAGTATTTCCGTTTATCCCGCCCAGGACCTGACGGAAGGAAATATCGCCACTATTGTGGATTACACGGAGAAACTGGCCAGAGCCCTTCATGTAAAGGGCATGATCAACATCCAGTTCATTGTGGACGGAGACGATGTGTACATCATCGAGGTCAATCCCCGTTCCTCCCGTACGGTTCCCTACATCAGCAAGGTGACGGGAATCCCCATTGTGCCTTTGGCAACCCAGATTATCTGCGGCCACACCATCCGGGAGCTGGGTTACAAGCCGGGACTTCAGCCGGCTGCAGATTACATCGCCATCAAGATGCCCGTATTCTCCTTTGAGAAGATTCGGGGTGCGGAGATTAGCCTGGGACCGGAGATGAAGTCCACAGGCGAGTGCCTTGGCATTGCGAAGACCTTCAACGAGGCTCTCTATAAGGCATTTGAAGGGGCAGGAGTTCATCTTCCCAAGTATAAGAACATGATTATGACGGTGCGCCACAGCGACCAGGAGGAAGCGGTAGAAGTGGCCCGCCGGTTTGAGGCTGTGGGCTATAAGATTTTCGCCACCAAGGGTACGGCCAGAACCTTAAAGGCCCATGGGGTGAAGGCCCTGGAGATCCGTAAGCTGGAGCAGGAATCCCCCAATATCCTGGATTTGGTGCTGGGCCATCAGATTGACCTGATCATCGATATCCCGGCCCAGGGAGCGGAGCACGGAAAGGACGGACTGGTTATCCGCAGAAATGCCATCGAGACCGGCGTTCATGTGCTGACCAGCCTGGATACGGCAAACGCTCTGGCTACCAGCCTGGAGAACCGGGCTAAGGAGCTGACGCTGATTGATATTGCTCAGGTGAAGAATGCGTAAATGAACCGAACCATTCAGAAAGGGCTGAATGATTACAGAAAGACAAAGAAAAGGGGCTGTCACAGCCCCTTTTTCCTATATCATGAAGTTAACAGATGGTGGTTCCCGCCAGCCCCTTCAAACCGTCCTTGGCTTTCTCCAGAGAGGTGATCACCGCGCTGCGGCCTTTTCCGTTCTCAATAAAGTCCACGGCTGCGGATACCTTGGGCAGCATGGAGGCAGATCCAAACTGGCCCTGAGCCATATAGTCCTTTGCCTCGTCCACGGTCATGCGGAGGATGGGTTTCTCCTGAGGCGTACCGTAGTTCAGGGTCACGTTGTCCACGCTGGTAAGGATCATCAGCACATCGGCATCCACTTCTTTTGCCAGAAGGCCGCTGGCCAGGTCTTTTTCAATGATGGCGCTGGCCCCCCGCAGGTTCCAGCCCTGCTCCATAACTGGAATCCCGCCTCCGCCGCAGGCAATGACGATCTGGTCCGCATCCAGAAGAGCCTTGATGGAATCGATTTCCACGATTGCCACCGGGTTGGGAGCCGCCACAATTCGCCGGTATCCTCCCTCTGCTTCCGTTACATGATTGCCTTTCTTCTCTTCCTCTTCCGCCTCTTCCTTGTTCATGATACGGCCGATCACCTTGACCGGTGTGTAGAAGGCCTCATCGTATGGATCTACCGTAACCTGGGTCAGAACCGTGGAAACGGGCTTGTAGATGCCCCGGCGCAGAAGCTCGGAGCGGATGCCGTTCTGAAGATCGTATCCGATGTATCCCTGGCTCATGGCAGAGCAGACAGACATGGGAGCCATGCTGTATCCATCATGCTGTTTTCCAAATTCGTTCATCGCAGTGTGAATCATGCCCACCTGAGGAGCATTGCTGTGAACGATTGCCATCTGCCAGCCTTCCTGTATGAAATCCGCGATTACCTTGGCGGTGTTCGCAACAGCGGCCTTCTGTTCCGGCAGGGTGGTGCCCAGATCCTTGTGGCCGATTGCGATTACGATGCGTTTTTTTGCCATATTCTCTACCTCGCTCCTAAAAAATTAGTCCTGTTCCGGCGCGGCGGCCAATGCAGACGGTCTGGCCGGACTGTTACGTCCATTATAGGGGATGCCCGGGTAAATTGCAATCAGAAATAGAGGGATACAGGAATACAAATAGGATGGATAGAAGAAAAAAATTTGTAGTAAAATAAAAAGGAATGTGGTATGATGAGCCTGAAAGAAAATAAGACCGAGGAGGAAACATTGTGAAGCTGTTATCGGTTGCAATTCCCTGTTATAATTCGGAAAGCTATATGCGGCACTGTATTGAATCGTTGCTGGTTGGGGGAGAAGAAGTAGAGATTATTATTGTGGATGATGGCTCCACAAAGGACCGGACTCCGGAGATCGCCGACGAGTACGCCCGGAAATATCCCACCATCTGCAAGGCTGTCCACCAGGAAAACGGCGGACACGGCGAGGCGGTGAATACCGGTCTGAAGAATTCCACGGGCATCTTTTTCAAGGTGGTGGACAGCGATGACTGGGTCAACGAGGAAGCCTACAAAAAGGTGCTGGAAACCCTCCGGCGTTTTGTGTACCGGGGCGAAAATGTGGACATGCTGGTGACCAATTTCGTCTATGAAAAGCAGGGGGCCAAGCGCAAGAAGGTGATGAGTTATCACACCGCCTTTCCCAAGGATCAGATTTTTGGATGGAAGGATGTAAAATTCTTCATGAAAGGGCAGTATATTTTGATGCATTCGGTCATCTACCGCCTGGAAATGTTGATTTCCTGTGGATTGGAACTGCCCAAACATACCTTTTATGTGGATAACATTTTCGTTTATCAGCCGCTGCCCCATGTAAAGCGGATGTATTATCTGGATGTGAACTTTTACCGCTATTTTATCGGAAGAGAGGATCAGTCGGTCAACGAGCAGGTGATGATCGGGCGCATCGACCAGCAGCTTTTGGTGACAAAGCTGATGCTGGGCTACTACGATGTGATGAAGATCGGAAACCGGAAGCTGCGTCATTATATGATTCAGTATCTGGAGATCATGATGACCATATCCTCCGTTCTGGCTATTAAATCGGGAACGCCGGAGAATCTGGAGAAGAAAAAAGAACTGTGGCAGTATCTGAAAAAGCAGAACTTCCCGCTATATCTGAAGCTGCGCACGGGATTCCTGGGACAGGGCTGCAACCTTCCCGGAAAGGGAGGACGCAAGCTCCTTTTAGCAGGATACAAGATTACCCAGAAGTTTTACGGATTTAATTAAAAATACAGGCAAGGGCCAAACAGAGCGGTCCTTGCCTGTATCTTATCCCATAACTTTTTCCGTAACCTCTTTGCTGGCTGTAGCAGGGCCGTAGCCGTATACGATCCAGTAGACGACATAGGCCATCACCAGAGAGCCAACGCCATCGATGACGGAATGCTGTTTTAAAAACACGGTAGCCAGACAGATGGCAGTCATCAAAATCCCGGAACCGATGCGAATCAGCCGATGCCTGTGCAGCAGCTCGCTTTTCATGACGGCGATGTGGACGCCGATGGAGTTGTACACGTGGATGCTGGGAAAAACATTGGTGCAGGTATCCGTCCGGTACAGGATGGATACGATGGCAGAACAAATATTTTTATCCGGGTCCACCATGGGCCTGAAATCCGTTCCGTTGCGGAAGAAGGTGCAGATAATCAAGCTGGCGGTCATTCCGGAGAAGAGAAACGTACATAAACGGTAGTAATCTTCTTTGCTTTTAAATAGAAAGAAGATGATAGCGCTTCCTACATATAAGAACCACATCAGATAGGGTATGATAAAATATTCGCAAAAGGGAATATAGTCATCCAGAGCAACATGCATGATGTGGTACCCGGTTTTGACTGTTCGTTCCAGATAGCAGAACCAGGGCAGGTAAAGAAAAACGTAAGAGAGCAGCCAGATATGGCGGTACTTTTTAAAAAAAGCAATTATATGATGAATCATAACCTTCACTTTCTTTCAGATTAAGGAAAAACAAAACAATCCGTTCACTTTTTTCGGATTATAGCACAGTTGAAATGGAAAAACAAGGGCGCTTAGAAAAACTTAATAATTCTGAAGAAAGAATTTAAAATAACGAAAAATCAAGGGAAATCAGGCATTTGAGCTCTGTGTTCTGGCGTGGAAGATACAGGTAAGAGGGGAGGAGATTTTTTACGGGGGAAAAGGGCGTAATGCGTCCTCTGTTTTGGCGCAGCTGGGAGTGGAATGTGCTGGTTTTCATGGCCGGATATCTGAAAAGCGGGGAGTATCAATATGCGCTGAAGCTGGGGACCGCCGAGGCGATTTGGAAGCTGATGGAGAAATTGTAAAAATTTTTTGAAAAACTATTGACAATTGGAATGATTTGAATTATACTATCCAAGCAGTCGCGATTGAGACAGTCGCGAGGCACTGGATACGGGGTCTTAGCTCAGCTGGGAGAGCATCTGCCTTACAAGCAGAGGGTCACAG
>ERZ1643246.1814-NODE-1814-length-22094-cov-19.190072_pt1 | contig 22094 bp, 22 predicted proteins | sample MGYA00579265_ERZ1643246 | MGnify/ENA primary metagenome ERZ1643246 (study PRJEB29033, sample SAMEA4952261) | chicken gut metagenome | biome: Broiler Chicken; feature: Gastrointestinal Tract; material: Caecum | place: Ireland | collected 2018 | study: Broiler...
ACCATATTTCTTTCGAGGACAGAGATATGGAGGACAACGGTGACTGGGTGGATGAGCGGACGCTCACCTGGACATGCCGGGAGCTGCGGAGAATCATTGAAAATGAGGCGTTCCCGTTGGAAGAACGGGACGAGGCCGCCGAAAGACTGGAGCTGCTGGCGGAGATGGGTGATCCCTATGCCCAAACCTTCCTGGGGCAGCTGTACCGGGACGGTGGACTGCTGATTCCGGATGCAGAGAAGGCCAGACACTGGCTGGAGCAGGCGGCCCGGCAGGAACTGCCTGCTGCTCAATGTGCGCTTGGAAAACTGCTTCTCTCTGGTGATACTGACGTACACGATCTCAGTGAGGGCATCCGGTGGCTGAATGCGGCGGCGCAAAACGTAAACGACTATGCTGCCTACGCCCTGGGAAAGGAGTATCTCAAAGGAGATCATGTACTCAAAAACGCAAATACGGCGGCGGAATATCTTCATCAAGCGGCAGAGGCACAGAACCCCTGGGCGCAGTATCTGCTGGGCAAGCTGCACCTGATGGGAGAGGGTGTGGGGCAGGATCAGAACATCGCCTATGGCTGGTTCCGGGCTGCGGCAATGCAGGGCCACACCTATGCGCAGTTTTTCAAAGAGCGCATGGAGCAGGGCCAGCCTGGGCCGCCCGGCCTTCTGCTTTCTGCCACACAGCTCCTCCACCACATGGGCAACATCTTCCGGGACAATGTGCCAGAGGATTCCACAAGCACCGGGCTGCACATTGACCACAAGCGGCTTCAGGCGCTCCAGGAAAAGCGGATTGCCCTGGGGCATAAACCGAATGACCATGTGGAGCAGATGATGGGTGGTATGACCATGAGGTAGAGGTAAAAAAATCCCCGCCATATGGCGGGGAGCAAAGTAATTACAGAATGAACAAGCTGCAGCATGGTGCTGCTGCTGGGCTCCATAACCCTATTCTGCTGTCACGACATGGTCGGGCCGGAAAATGAATTATGCCCTTGCTGCAGACGAATCTGTGCCGCACAAAAGTCACGTAATTCTATAATCCCGGCCTCCGAGGTCTCCCATATTGTATCAATGTCAATATGGCCATACTCATGAGCAACTACATTTCGCATACCGCGAATTGCTTTCCACGGTATTGTGGTATGCGACTGGACAAATTCATCAGAAAGTTTCTTCACCAACTCCCCAATCTGCAAAAGGCAGAGCGCAATCGCGTTCCGATAGGTCGGATTGCTGCAAAAGGTGTTGTAGTTGCGGTCATACTCCGTATGGGTAAACATGATGTCATCACAGTACCCCTGGATCTTCTGTAGGATCTGGATGTCACGATTGGGTATGGTCATATAACAGCACCTCCTCCTGCGCAATATGACTGAGGAATTGCTGGTCCAGACTACCCGTGGTCAACAGGTCCAGCTTTTTCCCAAGCCGTTCTTCCAGGTCGCTGTATAGTGCCCCCAAAGTAAACAGCCCCTTCACATTTCCTTTGTCTATGCGCAGGTCGACATCGCTGTTTTCTGTGGCCTGTCCTCTGGCATAGGAGCCAAAAAGGAAGATGCGGTCTACACCATATTGGGCGGCAATAGGGGATATCAATGCTCTCAATTCGTCTATCGCATAGATTTTACCATCTGTCATGTAAACCTGCCCCTCCCTAAAGTGTCGTAAAGTAAGGCTACATCTGCATTGTAGCATAAGAATTTTATAGTTGCAAATCGAAAACGCGGGGTGATTTTAATACAGTGTATAACAAAGAAAGCTCCCCTACAAATGATAACAATTTGATAACTGTGGTCAAACCCGCTGGCTATTCTTCTGAGATTAGGGTATTGTGTGTTGCTGCAAAGGAGGCGGCACACATGGGCTACTACATGAGCGAACTGTACCGGCGCTACTTCCGGGCCACGGGCTTCAGCGAACTGGAGGAAGAGATTGAAAACACCCGTCAGGAGGTGCGGGACTGTCTGGATCAGGCGCAGCAGCGGAAGCTGATGCATCTGATAGATGCGCAAGAGCAGTTGAAAGCGGAGCTGGCCCAGTCCAGCTTCGAGGATGGGTTCCGGCTGGCCATAGGGCTGCTCCGGGAACTGGAGGATAAGCGTATCCGGCTCCAACTGGAAGAGGAGGGGTAAACATGGGGAACACACAGTTTCCCGTTCAGCGGTGCCAGTATTGCGGAAGCGAGGATATCGGCCTGGGCTGGCAGCACGGTGAGGCACTGATTACCTTTAAGAAGCACGGTCTGCTGGGCAACCGGCTGCAATACCTGATCTGCCGCAGCTGCGGTGCGGTACTGTACCAGCGGGTGGCTGAGCCACACCGGTTCCTCCCTGTAAAGTAGCGTACAAAGATAAGACATAGGAGGTGAAGAAAAATGGCAAAGAGACGACCATCCGGGGACGGCATGGTGCGTAAAAGGGAAGATGGCCGCTGGGAGGGCCGCATCGTCATCGGCCATAAGGAGAACGGCGACTCCATCTTCCGCTACATCTATGCTGACACCCAAAAGGAGCTGACCGCCAAGCTCCGGCAAAATATCAACGCCTATCAGGGCGTGGATCTGACCGAGGAGAGCAAAATGACCTTGTCCCAGTGGCTGGACAAGTGGCTGGATACGTACATGACAGGAACGGTTCGGGAGAGCACCCTGGATGGGTACCGGAGCGATCTGAACAACCATGTCAAGCCTTACCTGGGAGAAAAGTCACTGCTCAAAATTACTCCGGCGGATTTGAGTGGTCTCTATCAAATACTCCTGGAGCGCGGACGAATGGTGAGGAAGAAAGTCTCAGGTTCTGGGCTGAGCTCAACAACTGTCCATGGGATTCATACCACCTTGCATCATGCCCTGAGAACGGCCACAGAGGAAGGACTGCTTCCAGCCAACCCTGCCGATGGAGTGACGCCGCCTAAGGTGGTCAACAGGGAAAAGGGGATTCTCAATAACGCTCAGTTGGACACATTCAAGGCAGTGATCCAAAAGGATTGGATCTGGCGGGACTTCTTCCTTACGGAACTGACCACCGGTCTGCGGCGAGGGGAACTGTGCGGCCTCAAGTGGTCAGACTTTGATGAAGCTGCCGGAACATTAAAAGTATGCCGTACCATCCATGCCAGGAAGGGCGGTGGAGTGGAGGCGGGGAGTACAAAGACCTATGCAGGAATCCGGACAATTCTGCTTCCGTCCAGTACGGCCCGGCTTCTGCGGGAGCGAAAAAAGTCCGCACTGACGGAGTGGATTTTTCCGAATCCTCTCTGCCCGGAGCAGCCGGTCGGTCCGGGCAGCGCCTACCGGCGGCTGAAAGGCCTATTGGAGGAGGCTGGACTGCCTGACCTTCGGTTTCACGATCTGCGCCATACCTTTGCCACCCATGCCCTGGCCAGCGGAGTGGATGCCAAGACCCTGTCCGGTATCCTGGGGCATACAAAGGCCAGCTTCACCCTGGACACCTATACCCATGTGACCGGAGATATGCACCGTAATGCCGCCGAGATCGTAGGGGGCTTCATGACAGAACTGTTGGGAGAGGAGATGGAACCATGGCAAAACAACGGAAACGGGGCGACGGCAGTCTCCACCTGAGAAAGGATGGCCGCTGGGAGGGGCGGTATGTGGTGGGCCATGATGAAAAGGGCCGTCCAAAGACGAAAAATGTGCTGGCCAAGACCAAGGGGGAGTGTGCGGCCAAGCTGAAGGCACTGAAAGAGAGCCTCAAAGGTGCTGTGGCGAAACGCCCCAAGGGGGACATGACCTTCGGGGCCTGGCTGGATCGCTGGTATCAGACAGATTGCAAACCAGCCATCAAGCCCAAGACCCGGGTGGACTATGAAAACCGGATCTATCAACACATCATCCCGGAGTTGGGATACATACCCCTTTCCCAACTGACCCAAAGTGATCTCCAGCAGTTCTATCACCGCCTGAAACAGGGCGGACGGCTCCTGAGGGTGGAGCAGTACGGTCCGGGGCTGTCCGACCGCATGGTAAAAAGCTGTCATGTGACCTGCCGCATGGCGCTGGACAAGGCGGTGGCGGATGGGTTGATTCTAAAAAATCCAGCCGCAAACTGCAAAGCGCCAGCCACCCATCCCAGAGAGATGGCCGTGCTGACGGGGGAGGAGATCCAACGCCTGCTCATTCAGGCAAAAGAGGACGGGTGCTATGAGCTTCTTCTGCTGGAGTTGTCCACCGGACTGCGCCGGGGCGAGATCCTGGCCCTGCAGTGGGATGACCTGGACTTCCGAACAGGGGCGCTGCGGATAGAGCGGCAGATACAGCGGATCAAGGGAGAGTTGGTAGTCTCACAGCCCAAAACCAAGACCTCCAACCGGAGCGTGATTCTGCCGGGGCCTATCCTGAAAGTTCTGGAGCGGTACCGTAAAAGCTGCTCCTCCCGCTGGATGTTCCCCTCGCCAAAGAAAACGGATTCTCCCCTGGACCCGGCAGCGGTGCGGAAAAAACTGACCTCTGTGCTGAAACGGGCGGGGTGTAAGCATCTGCGGTTTCACGACCTGCGTCACACCTTTGCCACCAACGCCCTGGAGCATGGCATGGACATCAAGACCTTGTCTGCCATCATCGGCCATGTGTCCAGCGCCACCACCCTGAATGTCTATGCCCATGTGACCGATGAGATGAGGCAGAAGGCCGCCGACCGGATCGACCGGGGAATCGCCGGTGTGGAGCCGCCCTCAAAACCTACATGGAAAAAGGAATCGACACCCACGCCCTTCCGGGCGGTAAAAGGAAAGTACCGCAAGCCTGGAACCGGGTGTATGACCCAAATCAACGACCACCTCTGGGAGGGGCGGTACTCCCCAAAGGTCAACGGCAAGCGCATTGCCCGAAATGTCTATGCCTCCACGGAGGAGGAGTGTGAACGGAGACTGGCGAAGCTGATTGCGGAGATGAAAAGAGAGCTGGAACCACTTCGGGCCAAGAAGAAAGCAGGCTGAGAACAGAAAACCGCCCTCCGGAAAAGCACTTCCGGAGGGCGGCGATTTTTCCTGTCTGTGGCTGTTATGTGGTCAAAAACAATTTGGCAAAATAGCGCGAGGAAGAAAACAGATAAAAAAGTAACAAAAAACCGCTGTTTTCAAGAAAAAACAGCGGTTTTCCTGGTGGACGATACAGGACTTGAACCTGTGACCTCCCGCACGTCAAGCGGATGCTCTACCAGCTGAGCTAATCGTCCGAACAGTGTAGATTATTATATCTTGAAAGCTGGATTTTGTCAACACTTTTTTGCGGCAGAACTTCCTGAAAATCCTGCCGGGGAAAACAGAGGCCCCGAAGCATCGGGGCCTCTGTTTGGAGACGAGACATTATTTGCGCAGAATGGTATAGCGGTCCAGAAGCTCGTGGTTGAGCTCCACGCCCAGACCGGGCTTGTCAGGAACACGGATGTAACCGTCCTGCTCCACCTTCAGCGGCTCGGTCAGCATCAAATCGCGGATGGTGTAATCCCAGCGGGGGGGATCATAGCAGTATTCAATAAAGGGGCAGTTGTTGACCGCGCCGGCCATGTGGAGCGCGGCGGCAAGGCCCATGCCGTGGGTCCAGGTATGGGGCGTATAAATTTTGTTCTCCGCTTCGGCCATAGCCGCCACCTTGCGGTTTTGGACAAAACCGCCGGACAGGACCACATCCATCTGGTAAATATCAAAGCACTGATGCTTGATGAGATCCCGGTACTCATGAACCTGGGCATTCAGCTCGCCGCCGGCGATATTGAGGGTGGTGCTCCTGCGCAGCTCGGCCAGACCCTCGAAATCGTAACCGTACAGAGGCTCTTCCAGCCACTCGATGCCGATCTCCTCAAAGGCCTTGCACACATTGATGGCCTTCTTGATGTCCCACTTTGCCACGACCCGCTTTCCGCTGAAGAACCAGCCCTGGTTGGCGTCCACGGCGATCTTGATCCGGTCGCCGACCTTTTCCTTTACCTTGGCGATGATCCTCACGTCCTCAAAGGGGTCGTCATGGTGCGCTCGCAGCTTCATCATCCGGAAGCCCTCGCTGATAAACCGCTCGGCGTCCTTAATGCGCTCCTCAGGGCTCTTCAGCTCGCCGGTGCTGGCGTAGGCCAGCACCTTGTCCTTCACGCCGCCCAGCATCTTGTAAATGGGCAGACGGGCATATTTGCCCAGAGCGTCCCACACCGCCACCTCGACACACCATGGCCGGTAGGCGTACAGAGAGGCGTTGACCAGTCCGGTATTGATGGCCTCCACCTCGCTGATCTCCCTGCCGAGCAGCAGGGGGCGGATATGGGTGTCCCAAATGCCTGCCAGAAGCTGGGAAGAGTCGCAGGCCGCGCCATAGCCGTGGATACCGTCGTCGGTGATTACCTCCACCAGCGTGACAAAGAGCTTTGTCTCCGGGTTGGACGGGTTCCAGGTGGAGTGGAAGGGCTCCTTCAGCGGCACCTCCACAATCTGCAGTTTCACATCTACAATTTTCATGCTGCACGCTCCTATTTCAAACAGTCTGTTTTTTTCTGCCGAATTGCCTGTTCAGGGTGAAGGAAATAATGCAAATCAAAATCAGGGTGATTGCCAGACCGATAAAGCCGTTGCCGCCGATAAATCCGGTGATCAGATATCCCACAAAGGCGGCCGAGGCCACGGTCAGCGCATAGGGCAGCTGCGTTTTCACATGGTCGATGTGGTTACAGCTGGAGCCCACGGAGGACAGAACCGTGGTATCGGAAATGGGGGAGCAGTGGTCGCCGAAGATGCCGCCGGAGAGCACCACGCCGATGGCCATACCCACCGGGGCGTCGATGGCCAGGGCCATGGAGATGGCGATGGGGGTAAAGATGGCGAATACGCTCCAGCTGCTGCCGGTGGAGAAAGAGGTGAGGCAGGCGGCCACGAAAATGATGATGCACATGGTGGCGGGCGTGAGCAGATTCTCCGATACCTGAACGATGAAGTCACTGGTGCCGCAGGCGCTGCACACGCTGCCGATCCCCCAGGCCAGCATCATGATGATAAGCACTTCCATCATGGAGCAGCAGCCCTCGATAAAGGTGGAGACCGCTTCCTTGAAGTTCATGACCTTGGAGCGGATGGCCAGCGCGCCGGCCACGATGGCGGTAATGAAGAAGGCGATGACCAGGGATTTCAGGCTGCTGCCGGCGGCCAGAGCGCCCACAAAGCCGTTGGTCGCGGCGTCGCCGGTGTAGGCCATACCCACAAAGATCAGGACGATGAGCACCACCAGGGGGATGATCATGTTCCAGATAGAGGGCTTGGCGCCGGCGGGCAGTTCCCGCTTTTCGGTGTGGGAACGCACCTCGGCTCCATCCTCCACCAGCTTTCCGGTTTTGAGGGCCCGGTCCTCCGCCCGCTTCATGGGGCCGTAGTCCCAGCCCGTGACGGCGATGATCAGCACCATGACGATGGAGCCGATGGTGTAGTACTGATAGGGGACGCCCGCCAGGAAATCGCTGGTGGGATTGCCGTTGTAAGAGAGCTCCTGGTACGAGGTCTCGATAATGCCGATGATGTAGGCGCCCCACGCGGAGAGGGTGAACAGGGTGGGCACGGCCGCGGTGGTGGAGTCCACAATGTAGGCCAGCTTTTCTCAGGAGATGCGAAGCTTATCGGTGATGTTGCGGAAAATGGGCCCGATCAGCACGGGGTTGGTGGAGTCGCTGAACCAAATGGCCACGCCGCCCAGCCAGGTGACGAGCTGGCCGCCCCGCCGGGTTTTGACTACATTTTTGGTCAGCGCGGTGGCAAAGGCCTCGGCGCCGCCGCCCCGCTCCAGCATCAGCGACAGACCGCCGCAGAATGCGCAGAAGCAGATCATCCGCTGATGATCCACATTTTCAAATCCAGGCAGAATAAATGTAAAGAAGGTGTCAAACAGACCCGTCCATACATTTCCGGAATTGAGCATGGTTGCGCCAACAAAGATGGCTAAAAACAGGGAGAGAATAACCTGCTTTGTTATAATCGCCAGTGAAATGGCCAATAACGGCGGTATAATGGCTAGCAGTACGGTTTGTGCATCCATGTTCTCGTCTCCTTCTCTTTCACATATTTGAAACCAGTTTCGCCCATAAAATGTGCAAAACAAGTGCCAGCTTTCCGGCGCCATTGTGGGAAAGGTCAGATTTTTTGGAATAATGAGCGGAAAAGTTCAAAATTCCCCGGAAACAGCGGAAAAACAGAAAACCCGCACAGGAAAAAATCTCTGCGCGCTCCATTATCGGCGCGGCGGAGTTCCTGTGCGGGTTGGGGCGGAGGATCAAAATATTTTGACAGATGGCCGGGACACAGTCAAAATTTTTTGATGGGGCTACTTGATCTGATACTTTTTCAATTTATAGGCCAGCCCCTGCTTGGTGAGCTGCAGGTCGGCGGCGGTTTTGGTCAGGTTTTTTTGATTGCGGCCATAGGTCTCTGAAATAACTCTGGCCTCGTACCGCTCCACCATCTGGCTGAGGGAAAGGCCGGTGATGTCCTCGCTGCAGGGGGTGCAGTGGAGCATCTTGCTGAGCATGTACTCGGGGATATCGCTCTGCATAATGGTCGTTCCGCTGCTGGCGTAAAAGGTCGCCTCGATCACGTTGCGCAGCTCCCGCACGTTTCCGGGCCAGTTGTACTGACAAAAAATGTGGCTGACCTCGCTGCTGTAGGAGAGTACGTTCCGGCTGAGCTGCCGGTTATAGTAGGTGCGGAAATACTCCATCAGCAGGGGAATATCCCCCTGGCGCTCGCACAGAGAGGGGATATCGTAGCGCAGCACGCAAAGTCGGTAGTAAATATCCTCCCGGATTTTTTTCTCCTTCACGCACATCTCCGGACTTTCGTTCATGGCGGCGATCACTTTTACATCCACTTTCCGCGCGTGCTTGTCCCCCAGCCGGCGGATGGTGCCGTCCTCCAGAACCCGGAGCAGCTTGGCCTGGGCCTCCAGTTCCATGGAATTGATCTCGTCCAGGAAGAGAATGCCGCCATCCGCCAGCTCAAACAGGCCCGGCGTGTCTTTGGCGCCGGTGAAGCTGCCGCTGACGGTGCCGAACAGGATGCTCTCCAACAGGGTGGACGGGATTGCGGCACAGTTCTGCTTGATAAGCGGTTTGTTCCTGCGGCTGCTGGATTTGTGGATGGCGTTGACAATGAGCTCCTTGCCGGTTCCCGTTTTGCCGTACACCAGGACGGGAGCGTTCCAGTCGGTGGTGCTCAAAATCCGGTTTTTGAGCGCCAGCATTCTGGGGTCCTGGGTCACAATATCGTCCAGGGTGCTGCTCTGGTTGATCCGGTCGGTGGCCAGGATGTTCAGCAGGTTCATGTCGAAGGACAGCCGCTTGTCCTGACCCCAGATATCCTTGTAGAGCACCATGTCGATCACGCCGGTGATCTCGCCCTGCTCCTTGATGGGCAGGGCGGTGCAGCTGGCCCGGACCGCGACGCCCTTGTAGGAGGTATACTCCTGCTCATAGTTGATAAAGCTTTCACCGGTTTTGAGGGCTCGATAGATGTAACTCCCCTCTCTGGTCAGATGGGGATAGACCTCAAACAGATTTTTGTTCAGGACGTCTTTTTCCTCCAGCTGCCCCACATTGGGATAGGCCGTGTAGTAGTGCTTGATCACGCAGTTTTTGTCCACGATCATCATACCGTCAATATAGTCCACAAGCCGCAGATTCTGTTCAAAATATTGATTCACGGTACTCCCTCCAGTGGCAGGACAAGCTGCGTTAATTGGTGCCATTATAGCAGAACGGCCGGTTCAAAACAAGCCGGGGGCTTTGGGTGGACTGATTTCCCTTTTCAAAGACGCCGGGGACTGGTATACTCAGCACAAGACTATGGATGTCAGGAGGCGCGCCATGGAGTGGGGAAAGGTGGGAGCGGGAGGGCTCCATCCGACATTGGACGGCGGGGCGGGGCTGCAGGCCTATTGCCGGAGCCGCACCGGGCTGCTGGCGGATGATGGAGCGCGGTGGGGGGTGCTGATCCTGCCCGGCGGGGGCTATGAGCGCATCGCCCCGGCGGAGAGCGAGCCGGTGGCCCTGGCCTTTCTGGCGGCGGGGGTACAGGCCTTTGTGCTGTCCTACAGCCTGCTGCCCCAGGGCTGGCCTCAACAGTTTCTGGAGGGGGCGGCGGCTCTGGCCTGGCTCCGGGCCCACGCCGGGGAGCTGGGCATCCGGCCCGACCGGGTGGCGGTATGCGGCTTCTCCGCCGGAGGGCATCTGGCGGGCTGCCTGTCCTGCCTGTGGGACCACCCCCTGCTGGGGGAGCGGCTGGGCCTGACCCCGGAGCAGGTGCGGCCAAACGCCTCCATTCTGGGCTATCCGGTGGTGAACGACATGCGCTACATCGCCCCGCTGGGCGGGGAAGAGGAGCTGCGGCTGGACCGGCTGGTGGGGAGCGATCACCCGCCCGCCTTCCTGTGGGCTACCGGGGAGGACGCCACGGTGCCGGTGCAGAACACCCTGGACTACGCCGCTGCTCTGAAACGGGCGGGGGTGCCGGTGGAGCTCCACCTCTTTGCCCGGGGACCCCATGCCATGGGGCTGGCCGACCGGGAGAGCGCCCGGGATCAGACCCACTACAACCCCCACGCGGCCGCCTGGCACGGCCTGTGCGTGGACTGGCTGAAAGGAGTATGAGAGATGGCGCAGCGTGTGGTGCTCATTACCGGCGGCAGCCGGGGAATCGGGGCGGCGGCGGCCCGGCGGTTTGCCGCCGGGGGAGACAAGGTGGTGATCAACTACTGCCGCTCCCAGGAACGGGCGGAGGCCCTGGCGGCGGAAATTGGCGGCTGGGCGGTGGAGGCGGATGTGTCCGACCCGAAGCAGGTCAGGAATATGGTTGACAATGTGTTGGATAAATTTTGTCAACTTGACATTCTGATATGCAACGCCGGGATTGCCCAGCAGAAATTATTTGGCGATTTGACCGACCAGGACTGGCGGCGGATGTTCGCCGTCAACGTGGACGGGATGTTCTATACCATCCGGGCGGCCCTGCCCCACTTTATCCACCGGAAACAGGGGCGGATTCTTACCCTATCCTCCATGTGGGGGCAGGTGGGAGGCTCCTGCGAGGTGGCCTATTCCGCGGCGAAGGCCGCCGTGATCGGCATGACAAAGGCCCTGGCCAAGGAGCTGGGGCCCTCTGGGATTACGGTAAACTGCGTGGCCCCCGGGGTGATTGACACCGAAATGAACGCCAATCTGGGGCCGGAGGACCTGGCCGCGCTGGCGGAGGAGACCCCTATGGGGGTTATTGGAAGGCCGGAGGACGTGGCGGAGGCCCTGTGGTATCTGGCCTCTCCCGGCGCAAAATTTGTCACTGGCCAGGTTTTGGCTCCCAACGGCGGGCTGATCGTGTAAAAACCGGAGTCTGATTCACAAATTGTTCATATTTCCAACAATGGCCGCCTGGCACAGGCGGCCATTGTGCAGTTTTTAGGTTGACAATTTCGGGTGAACCGCATATAATTGTCAACAACTTCTAAGAAGGAGGAATTACCATGAAGAAGCTTCGCATCCTGTCTCTTGCGCTGGCGGGTGCTCTGTGCCTTTCCATGCTGTCCGGCTGCGGCAACGGCGACCAGGGTTCCGCCAATACCCCCGGCAGCGGCGAGACCACGCCTGCCGGTACTGAGAACGGCTCCACCGGCTCCACCGAGGGCACCATCAAGATCGGCGGCATCGGCCCCCTGACCGGCTCCGCCGCTGTGTACGGCCTGGCTACCAAGCAGGGCGCCGAGGTGGCCATCCAGGAGATCAACGCCCTGGGCGGCCTGCAGTTCTCCCTGGACTTCCAGGACGATGAGGGCGACACCGAGAAGGCTGTCAACGCCTACAACAAGCTCATCGGCGACGGCGCGCAGATCATCTACGGCTGCACCACCACAAACCCCTGCGTGGCTGTGGCTGCCGAGACCTACTCCGCCCGCTACTTCCAGCTGACTCCTTCCGCCTCCTCCACCACCGTGACCGAGGGCAAGGACAACGTGTTCCAGGTGTGCTTCACCGACCCCAACCAGGGCATCACCGCCGCCAACTACATCAAGGATAACAACCTGGGTACCAAGGTGGCCGTGATCTACAACAACGGCGACGCCTACTCCACCGGCATCTACAACGCCTTCCAGGCCACCGCCGACGAGATCGGCCTGGAGGTGGTTGCCGTGCAGACCTTCCCCGACGACAGCAACACCGACTTCAACGTGCAGCTGTCCGCCGCCAAGGACGCCGGCGCCGACCTGGTGTTCATGCCCATCTACTACACCCCCGCCTCCCTGATCCTGTCCCAGGCCAAGAGCATGGGCTATGAGCCCACCTTCTTCGGCTGCGACGGCATGGACGGCATCCTGGACCTGGAGGGCTTTGACGTGTCCCTGGCCGAGGGCCTGATGCTCATGACCCCCTTCAACGCCTGGGGTGAGGACGAGCGCACCAAGACCTTCGTCAGCGAGTATGAGTCCGCTTACGGCGGCATTCCCAACCAGTTCGCCGCCGACGGCTACGACTGCATGTACGCCATCTATGAGGCCTGCACCGCCGCCGGCATCACCGCCGATATGAGCGCCCAGGACGTCTGCGAGGCCCTGATTGCCCAGTTCACCTCTGCTGACTTCAGCGTGGACGGCCTGACCGGTACCGGCATGACCTGGAGCCGCAACGGCGAGGTCTCCAAGGCCCCTGTGGTGGTCAAGGTCGAGGGCGGCGTGTACGTCACCCAGTAAGTTCATCAGCGTCCGCTGACATAGGAATGAAAGCGGGTTGCCGGCGCGCCCGGCAGCCCGCTTTTCCCCATGTTATCCCTTTGTATGGCGGACACATCCGCAGCCCGGCGGGGCCGCTGATGTTTCTGCCATACAGCGTGTCTGCGAAAATACAGAGAGAGGTGAATGGTTTGAGCTTCCTCAACAATCTGATCACCGGCATCAGTCTGGGCAGCGTCTACGCCATTATCGCCCTGGGCTATACCATGGTGTACGGCATCGCCAAGATGCTGAACTTTGCCCACGGCGACGTCATTATGGTGGGCGCCTACATGATCTTCTTCGCCACCGGCAGCTTTGGGCTGAATCCCATTGTGGGCATCCTGCTGGCCGTGGTGGTGTGTACCGTGCTGGGCGTGGTCATCGAAGGGCTGGCCTACAAGCCCCTGCGGCAGGCCTCCTCCCTGGCGGTGCTCATCACCGCCATCGGCGTCAGCTACTTTCTCCAAAACGCCGCCCTGCTGCTGTGGGGCGCCGATCCCAAGGTGTTTACCTCCGTCATCCCCGAGGGCTCCCTGCCCATTGAAGGGGTGAACATCACCTACGTGTCCCTGGTCACCGTGCTGGCCTGCATCGTCATCATGCTGGCCCTCACCTGGTTCACCAGCAAGACCAAGATGGGCAAGGCCATGCGGGCCTGCTCCGAGGACAAGGCGGCGGCCCAGCTCATGGGCATCAACGTCAACCGCACCATTTCCATGACCTTCGCCATCGGCTCCGCCCTGGCGGCTATCGCCAGCGCCCTGCTCTTCTCCAGCTACAAGAACCTGATCCCCACCAGCGGCTCCCTGCCCGGCATCAAGGCCTTTACCGCCGCCGTGTTCGGCGGCATCGGCTCCATCCCCGGCGCCATGCTGGGAGGTATCCTGCTGGGTATCATCGAGACCTTTGCCAGGGTGATCAACACCAACATCTCCGACGCGGTGGTGTTCGCCGTGCTCATCATCGTGCTGCTGGTCAAGCCCGCGGGCCTGCTGGGCAAGACCATCCGCGAGAAAGTGTGAGGTGGCGGATATGAAAAAACTTTCTCCCGACCGCAAGCGGCTGGTCAACAACTGCATCACCTACGGCATTGTCATCGCCGCCTTTGTGATCCTCCAGATCTGCAACGCCGGCGGCCTGCTGTCCCCCTCCATCCAGGGCCAGCTGGTGCCCATCTGCGCCTACGTGGTCATGGCCATCGCCCTGAACCTGGTGGTGGGCATCTCCGGCGAGCTGAGCCTGGGCCACGCCGGCTTTATGAGCGTGGGCGCCTTCTCCGGCGTGGTGGCCGCCCTCTCCCTCCAGAACAGTATCCCCAACGACGGCCTCCGTCTGGCCATCGCCATGGTGGTGGGGGCGGTGCTGGCCGGTGTGGCCGGCGTCATCGTGGGCGTGCCGGTGCTTCGGCTCCGGGGCGACTATCTGGCCATCGTCACCCTGGCCTTCGGCGAGATCATCCGCAACATCTTCAACGTGCTCTATGTGGGCGTAGATGAAAACGGCCTCCACTTCTCCCTGCAGAATGAGATGGCCCTCAACCTGGCCGAGGGAGGCAAGTCCATCCTGAAGGGGCCCATGGGCTTTACCACCAACGTGAAGCTGGCCACCTTCACCGCCGGCTTTATCCTGGTGCTCATCACTCTGACCATCGCCCTCAACCTGATCAACAGCCGCTCCGGCCGGGCCATCATGGCCCTGCGGGACAACCGCATCGCCGCCGAGAGCGTGGGCATCGGGGCCACCAAGTACAAGCTGATGGCCTTCGTCACCTCCGCCGTGCTGGCGGGCGCCGCCGGTGTGCTGTACGCCATGAACTACTCCTCCATGGCCCCCAAGAAGTTCGACTTCAATACCTCCATCCTGATTCTGGTGTTCGTGGTGCTGGGCGGCATCGGCAACATCCGCGGCTCCATCATCGCCGCCGCCTTCCTCACCTACCTGCCCGAGCTGCTGCGCAACTTCAATCTGGATGAGTACCGGATGCTGGTGTACGCCATCGTCCTGATCCTGGTGATGCTGGTCACCAACAACCCCATGCTCAAGAGCGTGTTTACCTTCGCCGGCCGGAAGGCCAGGAAGGAAGAAGCCCAGAAGGGAGGCGCGGTACAGTGAACGAGCGGCTCAAAAACAGACAGCCCACCAAGATGGTGCCTGTGCCCAGCCATTCCATCGTCCCGGAGCGGGACGTGGATAAGCCCCCCATTCTGGAGTGCCAGCACCTGGGCATCGACTTCGGCGGCCTCACCGCCGTCAACGAGTTCAACATGGCCATCGGCCGCACCGAGATCGCCGGCCTCATCGGCCCCAACGGCGCGGGCAAGACCACGGTGTTCAACCTGCTGACCAAGGTGTACCAGCCCACCCGGGGCACCATTCTGCTGGACGGCAAGGACACCCACGGCATGAACACCGTGCAGGTGAACAAGGCGGGTATCGCCCGCACTTTCCAGAACATCCGGCTGTTCGACAAGCTCACCGTGGAGGACAACGTGAAAATCGGCCTCCACAACCAGATCCGCTACCCCATGTGGAGCGGGGTGCTCCGCCTGCCCGGCTACTGGAAGAAGGAGAAGCTGGCCCATGAGAGCGCCATGGAGCTGCTGAGCATTTTTGACATGCAGGACCTGGCCAACCACCAGGCAGGCAGCCTGCCCTACGGCGCCCAGCGCCGGCTGGAGATCATCCGGGCCCTGGCCACCAACCCCTCCCTGCTGCTGCTGGACGAGCCGGCGGCGGGTATGAACCCCTCGGAGACCGCCGATTTGATGGAGAACATCCTGAAGATCCGGGATACCTTCCAGATCGCCATTATGCTCATTGAGCACGACATGAACCTGGTCATGGGCATCTGCGAGGGTATCTGCGTGCTCAACTTCGGCCAGGTCATCGCCAAGGGCACCCCCGCCGAGATCCAGGCCAACCCCAAGGTGGTGGAGGCCTACCTGGGCAGCCAGAAGAAGGAGGGCTGAGGCCATGCTGAAGGTCAACAACATCAACGTCTACTACGGCGCCATCCACGCCATCAAGGACGTGTCCTTTGAGGTCAACGACGGCGAGATCGTCACCCTCATCGGCGCCAACGGCGCCGGCAAGTCCACCACCCTGCAGACCATCTCCGGCCTGCTCCGCTCCCGCACCGGATCCATCGAGTTCATGGGCAAGGACATCGGCAGCGTACCCCCCGACAAGCTGGTGGCCCACGGCCTGGCCCAGGTACCCGAGGGCCGGCGGGTGTTCCTGCAGATGACGGTGGAGGAGAACCTGGAGATGGGGGCCTTTACCCAGCCCGCCTCCACCATCGCCCCCAACATGGAAAAGGTGTACGCCCAGTTTCCCCGGCTGAAGGAGCGGCGGAGACAGGTGGCGGGCACCCTGTCCGGCGGCGAGCAGCAGATGCTGGCCATGGGCCGGGCCCTCATGTCCAACCCCAAGCTGCTGATGCTGGATGAGCCCTCCATGGGTCTGGCCCCCATTCTGGTGGAGCAGATCTTCGACATCATCAAGCAGCTCCACCAGGCGGGCACCACCATTCTGCTGGTGGAGCAGAACGCCCAGATGGCCCTCAGCGTGGCCGACCGGGGCTACGTGCTGGAGACCGGACGGGTTACCCTCTCCGGCCCCGGCAAGGAGCTGCTGGCCGACGAGGCCGTGAAGAAAGCCTACCTGGGCGGTTGAGCAAAACCCACAAAAAGGTATGCCGGAATTCTCACTCCGGCATGCCTTTTCCATTTGCCCCTCCTGTTTCAGGGTGCTATAATAAAATAGTTGGGATTGTTTGTGCGGATACATAAGGAGGAACGAACGCCAACTATGCCGAATTATTATGCCCATCTGAAATTTGGAGACAGAGTGCTGGCGGACCTGCCCGAGGAGCTGGCCCGCGCCATTGGCCAGGAGCGGGAGGCCTTCGACTTGGGCTGTCTGGGCCCCGATCCCCTGTTTTTCTACCAGCCCATCCGCCCCAACGCCGTCCGGCGGGAGGGCGTGCGGATGCACCGCAACTCCGCCCTGCCGGCGGTGGAGCGGCTGCGCCAGGCCATTGAGGATGGCGTGCCCATGTCGGTGGGCTACGGGGCGGGCTTTTTGTGCCACCTGGCCCTGGACAGCGCCTGTCACGGGTATGTGAACCAGCGGGCTGTGGACGGTCCCATCTCCCACATGGCCATGGAGGGGGAGTACGACCGGATGCTCATTGAAAACGACGGCCTGGACGGCTTTGAAAAGGCCTATCTGCCCACCATCCCCGGCCGCCGCTCCAAGGTGTGGGACGCGGCCTCCCGGGCCTATTACCACGCCTCGCCCCGGCAGATGCACTGGGCCTGCCGCTCCATGCACCTCTATCTGAACATCATGGCCCGTTCCAACGGCCGGGCCGCCGGCCGTGTGATCGGCGCGGTGAGCCATGTGCTGCCCATCCGCTCCGCCAAGGGCGTGGCCCTGAAGCGCAAGCCCCACCCCTCCGCGGTGGAGAGCAACGCCCATCTGGACCGGCTGATGGAGGAGGCTGTCCCCGAGACGGCCAAGCAGCTCACCGCCTTTTTCCGGGCCATTGAGGCCGAACATCCCGTACCCCGGTGGTTTGACCGGGATTTCAAGGGCGAGCCTGTCCAGATGCCCATGCAGACCCACTTCCGTGCCCCCACGGGCTATTACCTGATTACCTGAACGTGATCCAAGGCCCCGCTCCGCGCACAGCGCGGAGCGGGGCCTTGCTTTTTCAGGACGGCAGCCCTTTCTGCTCCGTCTGGAATTCCGTCATGGTGTGCCAGTACCGCTTGGGCATGTGGGTCATGCGGCACTTGGGATTGTACCGGCCCTCGATGGCAATGGTGTCGTAAAACCGCCGCCACAGCCGCCGGTAATCCAGCTCCTCCTGCCCCGGCTGCTCCAGGTGAAATTCCGCCAGAGGGACGATGGCCCACCGGCCTGGCTGGTAGAACAGGGCCTCTTTGTGGGTGCGGTCGTAGAGCACGAAGGACTCCCCGCTGTACCGGGTGCAGAAGTGGGGGCGCAGCAGGGGGAGCACCCGGTTTTTGGGCTCAATTTCGCCAATCAGCAGGCCGTCTTGCTCAGAAAAGCGAGTGAAGCCTTTCAGCAGATGGGCCTCCCCGGTGAGGTGCTGTACCGCCCGGGTCAGGCGGTTTACCCGGTCGTCGGTGAGGTCTCGTACCACCCCCGGCCCCCGCTCATAGCCCAGCCGGAGAAATTCCCACAGGGCCAGCTCCTTCTCTGGCAGGCAGGTGAGAAACCCGTTGACCACCAGCTGCCGCCCCTGGACGCCGATTTTTTTGTCCAGGGACTGGTAGACCCGTTTGGCGCGGGCCTGCTCGGTGACGATCTCCCGCTCCGGCCACAGGGAGAACCGGCCGTCCTCCGGCCCCAGAAAGCAGGCCGGGGCCTCCCTGTGGAGGTAGGCCGCAAATACGCAGCACAGAAACCCGGCGAAGCTGCCGTCATAGTGATAGCTGACCTGTGACCATTCCATGGGCGCCTCCTTATCCCGTCTGTTCAAACAGCGACAGCTGCTCCGGGGCCCCCTGGGCCAGCATGGGCCGCTCCTGGGCCACCAGATGGCGGAGCACTCCGTCGGGGCTGACCCGCAGCCCCTCCAGCATCTTTCCCGAGCAGGTGAGGAAGTACTGGGCCCGCTTCAGCACCACCCCCAGCTTTTTCAGCCCCTCAAAGGTGAGGGGTCCGCACCGCCGGGCGGTGAGGATCTGCCGGGCGGACACCACCCCGATGCCGGGCACCCGCAGCAGGGCCTCATAGTCGGCCCGGTTGACCTCCACCGGGAAAAACTCCATGTGCCCCAGGGCCCAGGAGCACTTGGGGTCCACCAGGGGGTTGAAGTTGGGCTGGGTTTCGTCCAGCAGTTCCTCCGCCCGGAAGTGATAGAACCGCAGCAGCCAGTCGGCCTGGTACAGCCGGTGCTCCCGCAGCAGGGGGGGCTTGAAGTCCTGCCGGGCGGGGAGAAGAGAGCTGTCCGACACTGGCATGTAGGCCGAGTAAAAGACCCGCTTGAGCTTGTATTTGTCGTACAGCGCCTGGGTGAGGGTGAGGATATGCCGGTCGCTCTCCGAGGTGGCCCCGATGATCATCTGAGTGGACTGGCCCGCCGGGGCAAACCGGGGGGCGTGCCTGTATTTGACCAGCTCCCCCTTGGACACCTGGATGCCGTCCCGGATCTGGGCCATGGGGGCCAGAATAGCCCCCTTCCGCTTGTCGGGGCACAGCCTGGTCAGGCTGTCCTCGCTGGGCAGCTCGATGTTGACGCTGAGGCGGTCGGCCAGCAGGCCCAGCTGCCGGGTCAGTCCCGGATCGGCGCCGGGAATGGCCTTGGCGTGGATGTAGCCGTGAAAACCGTACTCCTGCCGCAGCAGCCGCAGGGCCTGTACCATGGCCTCGGTGGTGCGGTCGGGGCTGCCCCACACGGCGGAGGAGAGAAACAGCCCCTCGATGTAGTTGCGCCGGTAGAAGCCGATGGTGAGCTCCGCCAGCTCCCGGGGGGTGAAGGCGGTGCGGGGCAGGTCGTTGGACCGGCGGTTGACGCAGTACTGGCAGTCGTAGATGCACCGGTTGGTCATCAGTACCTTTAATAAGGAGATGCACCGGCCGTCGGCGGAGAAGGAGTGGCAGCACCCGGCGGCCATGGTGCTGCCCAGCCCGCCCCGGCCGCTCCCCCGGTCCACCCCGCTGGAGGTGCAGGCGGCGTCATATTTGGCGGCGTCGGCCAGGATGGTCAGCTTGTCCAGCAGCTCCACGGCGGCCCCTCCTTCCTCGAACTGTAGTACTAGTATTATAACTCGAACAAACGTGCGAATCAAGAGGAAGTGTATGGAAATAAAACAGTCCCCGGAACGGGACAGACCCATTCCGGGGACTTTGCTCAGGGCTCCTCGGGGGGCGGCACCCGGCGGTGCTCCACCGGGCCCCAGGCGGGGAGGGGCAGGCCCTGCATGGCCCCAAAGATCCGGCTTTTCAGGCCGGGGTACTGCTTGTCCAGGGTGTGGAGCAGCTCCTTGACCTCCTGCCGCTTGGTGTAGCCGTCGGCGGGGCAGGGGTTGAACACCACCGGCAGGTGGTTGCGCTCCGCCGCGTTGCGGATCAGGCCCTCCCCGCAGTAGAGCAGGGGGCGGATCTGGCTGATGCCCGTCCGATCCAGCCAGGTCACCGGCTGGAAGCAGGACAGCCGCCCCTCGTAGAACAGGGAGAGGAAGAAGGTCTCCACCGCGTCGTCAAAGTGGTGGCCCAGGGCGATTTTGGAGATCCCCCGCTCCTTCAGGGCGTTGTGGAGGGCGCCCCGCCGCATTTTGGCGCACATGGAGCAGGGATTTTTCTCCTTGCGCAGGTCAAAAATGATGTGGTGGATCTCCGAGGGCAGCAGGGTAAAGGGTACGTCAATCTCCCTGCAGTATTCGGCCACCTGGGTGAAATCCATGCCCACGCCCCCGTCCACGTGGCCCATGTCCAGGGTGTAGGCCTCCACGGTGAAGGGCTTGGGGTAGAACTCCCGCAGCCGGGCCAGGGCGGTGAGGAGCACCAGGGAGTCCTTGCCGCCGGACACCCCCACCGCCACCCGGTCGCCTGGCTGGATCATATCGTAGTCCTCCACGCAGCGGCGGACATAGCTCAAAATCTTGTTCATAGGCACCTCGAAAAAATCAAAAAATGAAACGGAGAAAACGGGAGATCAAAAGAGTATGAGCGAGAAAACAAGAGAAAAGCAAATCGCAGTTTAAAAAAACCGGAAAACGTGTTGACACTTTGGAACTAGGGTATTATAATACAAAACGCTCCAATCGTAAAGATTGGGGCCTGTATTCTGTTTAGACATATTTTTTAGATATCAACAAATTGGAGGTTTCACCATGTCCACTTTTATGGCCAACAAGGGGAACATCGTCCGCAAGTGGTATATCCTCGATGCGGCTGGTAAGCCCCTGGGCAAGACTGCCGCCACCGCCGCCACCCTGCTGCGGGGCAAGCACAAGCCCGAGTACACCCCCCACGCCGACTGCGGCGACTACGTCGTGATCGTCAACGCTGAGAAGGCCGTTCTGACCGGCAAGAAGCTGGAGCAGAAGTATTACCGCACTCACTCCGGCTGGGTGGGCGGCCTGAAGGAGACCCCCTACCGCCTGCTGATGCAGCAGAAGCCCGAGCTGGCCATGCGTGTGGCCGTCCGCGGCATGATGCCCCGCAACATCATCACCAAGGATTCTCTGTCCCGCCTGCATATCTACCGCGGCGCTGAGCATCCTCACACCGCCCAGAAGCCCGAAGCCTGGGCCGCCAACTAAGCAGGAGGTACAAGAGAATGTATAAGAGCAAGAAGCCTTATCTGTACGGCACCGGCCGCCGGAAGTCCTCCGTGGCCCGTGTGCATCTGTTCCCCAATGGTACCGGCGCCATCACCATCAACGGCCGGGACATTGACGACTACTTCGGCCTGGAGACCCTGAAGCTGATCGTGCGTCAGCCTCTGGCCACCACCGACACCCTGGGCAAGGTGGACATTGAGGCCACCGTCACCGGCGGCGGCGTGACCGGCCAGGCCGGCGCCATCCGTCACGGCATTGCCCGCGCCCTGCTGCAGGTCAACCCCGAGTACCGCGCCGCCCTGAAGGCCGCCGGCTTCCTGACCCGCGATCCCCGTATGAAGGAGCGTAAGAAGTACGGCCTCAAAGCCGCTCGTCGCGCTCCGCAGTTCAGCAAGCGCTGATTTCAATTCAAAACAGCTCAAAAACCCCGAAACCATGCGGTTTTCGGGGTTTTTCCTTTTCAGATTGTTTGCCCTGTTTTGGCATAGTCTGACCCGTTTTGAACCATTTTTTATGGGTTAAATTAAGGACAACCACCCCCAAAACGGGGGCTAATGGGTTAAATCATAGGACAACTTTTTTGCCCCTGCCCCCTCCCAAGAGATCATTTTTGCTTTTTTGCCCCTCTGAAATTTTATGCAAAATCGGTTTGGCAGAGTTTGGCCAAATCTGAACAAATGAATATGATTTTATTGCGAAAGCGTTCAGCGTTCCAGCTGGGCGCTTTTTGCATTTCCGGGAACCGACGTTCCGGGATCAGAAAAAGCCGTCACTCTTTTTTTCAAGAAAGTAGTGGCGGCTTTTTCTATTTCCAGAACCAAACACGACAAACAGAAACGAGGTGAAATACGATGAACCCACAAATCATCGCCGTCGCCAACCAGAAGGGCGGCGTCGGCAAAACGACCACCTGCGCGAACCTGGGCATCGGGCTGGCCCAGGCCGGGAAGAAGGTGCTGCTGGTGGACGCCGATCCCCAGGCCAGCCTCACCATCAGCCTGGGCAACCCGCAGCCGGACAAGCTGCCCTTTA
>ERZ1643246.1815-NODE-1815-length-22077-cov-9.179593_pt1 | contig 22077 bp, 20 predicted proteins | sample MGYA00579265_ERZ1643246 | MGnify/ENA primary metagenome ERZ1643246 (study PRJEB29033, sample SAMEA4952261) | chicken gut metagenome | biome: Broiler Chicken; feature: Gastrointestinal Tract; material: Caecum | place: Ireland | collected 2018 | study: Broiler...
GCCGATGCAGTCTGCTCAATTTCCGTCAATTTGTTGATTACAGAGTCCATAGAAAGCCCCCTTTTTGTATAAATTGCAATTATTCTATTATCATACAACTTTTAAAAGAAAATGCAATGGGTATTTGAAAAGTTTAACATTTGAATGCAATTTTGCTCATATAATAAGGTAAATTGTATATGGAGTCTGAATTATGCGGATTTTTTCTACAATTTTTCCGTTATTTCGCAAAAGAAAGCACCGTATCCTTTTCGCCGTAGCAGTCGTGCTGACTGTACTGATTCTTCTGATCTATTCCATCCTTCCACCCTCGGCAGATCCGGACGCCTTCTTTTCCAGAGCACTTACATCCAGCAGTACAGATGAACAGTTCGCATCTTTTCTTCATACCCTGTTCTGCCGGGAGGTGTCCGGAGATTCCATCAGTCTGCACTTTTCCCTGCAGGATCCGGAGGCCTACGGCATTCTGGATGCTCCAGTGACGTTCGGCACCTTCGTGTCCTCTCCCGATGTCGCCGGGGCCTCCCTGGAAAATACGCTGGCTGCCCTGAAGCGGTTCTCCCCCAAAAAGCTCTCCGACAACCATCAGCTCACCTGGCATGTCCTGGAGTCCTACCTGCAGACCGCCCTGGACTGTTCGGAGTATCTGCTCTACGAGGAGCCCTTAAGTCCGCTCACCGGAATCCAGTCACAGCTTCCGGTCCTTTTGTCCGAATTCTCCTTTGATACGTCGGAAGACATTGATACTTATCTTTCTCTCCTTTCCACTATGCCGGAGTACTTCCAGTCCCTGCTGGACTTTGAGCAGGCAAAATCAGAGGCCGGACTGTTCATGTCCGAAGAGGGGACGGATGCCGTGATTGAGGAATGCCAAGACTTTATCTCCATGGGAGAAGACCACTATCTTCTCTCCTCCTTTGAAGAACGGGTGGAAGGGATGGATACGCTCTCTGAGAGCGAACGGCTTCTCTACACCGAAAAAAATAAAGATCTGCTGACCGCCCAGGTCTTTCCTGCCTACCAGCTTCTGATCGACGGGCTCACCGGGCTTAAGGGAACCGGAACTTCCAATGAGGGACTGTGCAGCCTGCCGGACGGCAGACAATGCTATGAGGCCTTTCTCCGGCGGGAGATCGGCACAGAACGGTCGGTCAGGGAGCTGGAAACGCTTGCAGCCTCCCAGATTCTTTCCGACATGAAAGAAATGAAAGCGGCTCTCCCGGCTTCCGGCACCCTTCAGGATGTCGTCCTCCAGGAATCCTCTCCGGAATCTATTTTGCTGGATCTCCGGCAGAAGATGGAGACCTCTTTTCCGGATATTCCCAACGTATCGTTTACCGTCAAGCAGGTTCCAAAGTCCACCCAGGAATACTTAAGTCCGGCCTTTTACCTGATCCCGCCTCTTGACAACAGCACAGAAAATACTATCTACATCAATCCGAAGCATGAGATGACCGGATTAAATCTTTTCACCACACTGGCCCACGAAGGCTATCCCGGCCACCTCTATCAGACGACCTACTTCCTGTCCCGGAATCCGGACCCAATCCGCACCGTTTTGAATTTTGGCGGTTATGTGGAAGGCTGGGCTACCTATGCAGAGATGATGTCCTATTACCTGGCCCCCATCTCCAAAGAGGAGGCCATGATCCAGCAGAAAAATGCCTCCATCATCCTTGGGCTCTATGCCCTGGCGGATATCGGAATCCACGACAAAGGCTGGTCCGAAGAAGATACCCTGGAATTTTTCTCCCGGTACGGTATCGGAGATTCCGAGAGTATATCGGAAATCTATCAGCTGATCCTGGGTGATCCGGGCAACTATGCAAAATACTATTTTGGTTATCTGGAATTTCTGGAGTTAAAAAAAGAGGCCATGGCACAGTGGGGAGAAGATTTCTCCCAGAAACGGTTTCACAAATTTGTGCTGGATATCGGGCCAGCTCCATTTGACCTGATTCACGAAAAGCTTACATCCTGATAAAAAAAGCTCCCCCGCAGGCGGCCGGATGTCTGACATCCCGCTTCCCGTGGGGGAACTCTGTACTATTCTTATTCTTCTGGTACGAATACTTCTTTTCCCATTCCGCAAACCGGGCAAACCCAGTCTTCCGGAAGATCTTCAAATGCTGTTCCCGGTGCGATTCCGTTATCCGGATCACCAACTTCCGGGTCATATACATATCCGCATGGTTCACAAACATATTTCTGCATTTTGTATTCTCCTTTCTTCCTATGCAAATAGTAAGAATTACTATTTTTATTTATGGATAGTATAATCCATATTGTCTTGAAAATCTATCCCTAAATGCATTTTTTAATAAATTATTTACATTTTCCCTGCAAGCCATACACTGGCCGCCAGTCCTGCCGCCGTTGCCAGAAGCGCTCCGGCCAGCGTATATCTGGTTTTTTTAACCTTTGCTGTCATAAAATAGACAGACATCGTATAAAAAATCGTCTCCGTACAGGCCATGGAGATCGAGGCAATCCGCCCTATGTAGGAATCCGTCCCGTATTCCTTGTAAAGATCCGTCAGAAGGCCGGTTGCCGCCGAGGAGGAAAACATCTTGACTACCGAAAGAGGTACCAGCTCCCCAGGAAAACCGATCTTCTCCGTCCACTGCCCCAGAATCCCGGAAAGGAATTCCAGAAATCCGGAGGACCGCAGCACTCCCACCGCAACCATCAGTCCCACCAGTGTCGGCATGATCTTCAGTACCGTAACAAATCCGTCCTTCGCCCCTTTGATAAAGGTTTCATAGACCTGTACCCGCTCCAGTATCCCGGTCACCACGATCACAAAAATCAAAAAAGGGACGATGTACTGAGACAGAAATAACACAAACCCCATTTTCTGTGCTCCTTCGCATATCGTCCCTTTATTATACGCAGTCCGCCAGGTTTTATGAGTCAGGCCGACGGATTCTGATCAAGGCTTTTCATAATTTTGAAATACATGATCAAGAGCAGGCCTCCCGCAAGAATCCATGCCATCGGACTTGCCAGACAGGTCCCCACATAGCTTTTCTGCCGGGCAGCAATGACTGCCACAACACCTCTGCCCACAAGCTCGGCGATCCCCGCTGTCATTGGAAGCAGCCCGTATCCCATCCCCTGGATGCCGTTCCGGTACAGATTGACCACCGTAAGCGGAATGAAGAAAATGGCAACACAGATCAGATAGGTACGCACACCCCCGATCACTTTTGGCACATCCACCGCATCCACAAAGAGATACGTCAGGTAATGTCCTGCCAGGGCAATCAGTACTGCGACTACCACCGAGTAGACGGAGCCGATGATCGTTCCGGCCCGGAATCCTCTGCGGATTCTCCGGATGTCCCCAGCCCCCATGTTCTGGGCACAGTAGGTGGCCATGGCAGTTCCCAGTGCTACATATGCCTGTGTTACAACCTGCTCAATCTTGTTGGCCGCGGTGAATGCCGCCACTGCCGTAGATCCAAGAAGATTCAGCGCCGACTGGACCATCATCGTTCCGATTGCTGTAATGGAATACTGCAGCGCCATCGGAAATCCTATCCGGATCTGTGCCTTCAGAAGTGCTCCTTCCAGCTTCCAGTCTTCCCTGTGAAGATGTAGCTGAGGTACCGCTTTCCAAATGTAAACCAGGCATGCCGCACCGGATACTCCCTGAGAAATCACGGTCGCATAGGCCGCTCCCGCAGATCCCATATGAAAGCAGATGACGAACACCAGATCCAGCACCACATTCAGAAGTGCCGCCAGGATCAGGAAATACAGAGGCGTCCTGCTGTTCCCAAGAGCTCTCAAAATACTGGACAGCAGATTATAGAGCACCTGTGCGAAAATCCCGGCGCAGATGATCACAATATATTCATACGCATAGTCGAAGATATCTTCCGGCGTATTCAAAAACCGCAGGAGGTCCTTCATAAAAATCACACTGGCTGCCGTCATGACAATCGATACAATCACCGACAAAATCGCTGCCGATGCCACCGTCTTGCGCATGGCTGCCATATCCCCGGCACCGTACTTCTGAGCTGTCAGTACTGTAAAACCGGCTGTCAGACCGATCAGGAAGCCGATAATCAGATAGTTGACCGTTCCGGTTGCCCCTACGCCCGCAAGCGCCCTGGTCCCCACAAACTTTCCCACTACCACCGCATCGACCATGCTGTAAAACTGTTGAAATACATTCCCTATAAATACCGGCAGGGTAAACTGAAGAATCAGTTTTCCAGGACTGCCTTTTGTCATATTATTTTCCATGGGATCTTTTCCTTTCTCACACTTCTCTCTCTGTTTTTCTCACATTGTTCCATTCTAACGCTCTGACCGCTGCTGTGCAATCCCCTTTTTTATTTACAATCTGTTTGGGGCGTGCTACACTCAAAAAAACACCTTGGAGGCGACATCATGAACGAAATACAAACTTATTCTGAATTTAACAATACTCTTTTCCAGGAAATTTATATGCTTTTCTGCGGAATGCAGGATTGCCCGCCCCTGTATTCTTATGGGCCTGCTGTCCGGGACTCTTACATATTTCACATATGCACAAAAGGAAAGGGAACTTTTTATTCCGGAGCAAGCAGTTATCCCATTGAAACAGGGCAGGGCTTTTTGATTCGGCCTGACAGGCTCACCTTCTATCAGGCCGATGAGATGGATCCTTGGAGTTATGTATGGGTTGCCGTAGGTGGAACCGATCTTGTCCGTTATTTCAGCCAGATCGGCATCACGCCCGACCACCCGGTCTTCACCTGTCCGGATCCGGAACAGGCGAAAGCCTATGTACTGGATATGATCTCCCACCACAAGATGAGCTTTCAAAACGAAATCTATACCCAGGGAGTTCTCCTTCAATTTCTGGCCCTTCTGATCGGAGAATCCGGCTACAAAACCAAGAGCAGCAAAAAAATCGCGGATGTCTACGTCAGTCAGGCTATTTCTTATATTCACAAAAACTATCAGAACCCGATTACCGTTCAGGAAATTGCAGACTTCCTGTCCCTCAACCGGAGTTATCTGACTGAACTGTTTCTGAAGACGGTACATCTGTCTCCTCAGCAGTTTCTTGTCAAATACCGTATGACCAAGGCCTGTGAACTGCTGGATCACACCAGCCTCCCCATTGAACACATTGCCTATTCCTGCGGATACTCCAGTACGTTTTCATTTTCCAAGGCATTCCGGAAGGTCAATGGATTGAGTCCTTCCCAATACCGTCAGGAACATAAGCGTCCCCCTTATTCGATGGATTCCAACAGATAGAGGCGGGACTGATAATCCCCGTTTCTTCCATTGTATACTTCCCGGTTTTCCCCGGAAGAAGAATCCGAAACATTCAGGCCGTACCACAGGAGCTCATCTCCGTACAGATCTTCTTCATACTGTCCCTCTTCGATTCTTCGAACATGATATTTCCGGTCCGGATCCAGTCCCTGGAGACGGACTTTTTTGTACGGTCCATTTACAGACTGCAGGATCTTGTAATATCCTACCACAGCCTGTTTCCTGTCTTCAGACACAACCATCCACGCCATTTCATTTCCTTCAAATGGACTTAAGAGCCGGTAGAATGTACCATACTGAATCAGTCGGCGGTATTTCTTCATAAAGGCAATCTGCTCTTTTACTTCCTGTTTCTCTTCATCTGTCAGCCGATTCGGATCCAGCTCATAGCCAAAGGTACCGAAATACGCCACATTTGCTCTCATCTCCAGCGATGTATTTCTCAGAAGCTGATGATTTGGTACCGCAGACACATGAGATCCCATGCTGCTGACCGGATAAACAAAAGAGGTACCATACTGGATCTTACAGCGTTCTACAGCATCTGTGTCATCCGACGTCCAGCACTGGGGTGCATAGTAGAGAAGTCCCGGATCAAACCGTGCTCCGCCGCTTGCGCAGGATTCAAAGAGGATCTCCGGAAACTCTTTTGTCAGCATATCATACAGTCGATATACTCCAAGAATATATTTGTGCATGACCTTTCCCTGATCCTGTGCCCCTGCACTTGCAGAATAAACTTCTGACATACTCCGGTTCATGTCCCACTTAATATAGGAAATCGGAGCTTCTGTCAGCACTTTTTTCATCTGTCCAAATATTGCATCTACAACCTCATCTCTGGAGAAATCCAGTACATACTGGTTCCTTCCTACAGACACTTTCCGTCCCGGTGTCGCCAGAATCCAGTCCGGATGTTCCCGGTAAAGCCTGCTTTCCTTGTTTGTCATTTCCGGCTCAAACCAGAGGCCAAACTTCATTCCCTCTGCCTCTACTTTTTTCGCCAGTCCGGCAATTCCTTCCGGAAGTTTTTTCAGATCCGGATACCAGTCACCCAAGGAAGAGGTGTCATCGTCCCGCTTTCCGAACCATCCGTCATCCAGAACAAACAACTCGATTCCCAGCTCTTTGGATGTCCGTACGATCTTCATAATTTTTTCTTCATTAAAATTAAAATAGGTTGCCTCCCAGTTGTTGATAAGGATCGGCCGCTCCCGGTCTCTCCAGTATCCTCTGGCCAGACGGCTCCGGTACAGAGTGTGGTATGTCTGACTCATCCCGTTGAGTCCGTGATCCGAGTATACCATGACCGCTTCCGGTGTCTGAAAACTCTCCCCTCTCTTCAGTTCCCAGGAAAATGTATTCGGATGGATTCCCATGGTGACTCTTGTCACATTGTAAGTGTCAACATCCGCCTGAGCCAGGAAATTTCCACTGTAGACAAGACTGAATCCATATACTTCCCCGTCTGACTCCGTTGTCTCCGCCCGCTTCAGCGCCAGAAACGGATTGTAATTGTGGCTGCTGCATCCCCGCATACTGTACACTGCCTGCACACCGTGCTCCAGCTTTCTCATTTTTACCGCACGCTCTCTCGCCCACGCTCCGGTCAGCTCAATCATCTCGAACTCTTTGTCTGGGAAATCCACACTCATGCTCATGGCCCGCTCCAGGACAATCGTCTGCTCTCCCGTCTGAGTGAACTTCACACTCCTTGCGATCGCCGGAAGCTCTGTAAAAATCGTATAGTATAATGTCACTTCCGTCCCGGATACCCGGTCCTCCAGATACAGCTCCAGCGTATCCGCCTCGTCCTCCTGCTCCACATAAGTCGCCGGAAGCCCGGAAAACTCCGGTTTTCCTTTATAAATCCGGTGTCCGCTGTACACAAACTCAGAAATCCTGCTTCCGTTTTCCTGCAGCACTTCTACCGCCGGATATCTCATATCCCCGGAACCGTATACCGGATATTCCTGCTTGATATGCTCCATGGAAAACGCCATGTTATTCTCAAACGCGCAGACCGCCATCGGCCTCGGTCTGAAATTCATCATATGCGCAAAACTCTCCCGGTCCCGCAGTTTCTTTCCAAAATAAATGTGCCCGATCTGCCCGTTTTCCAGCACAGTCAGAATATAACTGATATCCTTGTTATACAGATGAAATTCCTTTGATGATTCATGAAAACAAATAGCCATCTGAGCTCCTCCTTTTTCCCTGATCTCCTGATCTATATTTCTCGTTTTTTACTACAACTAATTATAACCATTCTTTCCTTTTATGCCAGTTCAAGATGTCGGGTAAATATGTCCAAATGTCAGGTAAATGAATTCTCTTTGCCCGCGCCTTTCCCGGAGCCATCTGTGGCTTGTCTAAACCATCGCCATCTTGTCTGAAACCATCGGCGTTCCGCAGCAAACAGAAAAAAGCAGCGTCTGCTTTGCTTTTGACGCTGCCACTTTTTTCTTACTATTGAATATAGGAGCGGGATTTCAGGTCGCTTTCTACGGTTCTCTACGGGTGTTTTTGCTTGTTTGGCTCCTGGAGCCGGAGTTTTCCTACTCTGTCAGGCGTCGAATGTATTTTTTGATGGTGTCTTCCTGTCGGAAGGAGTGTGTCACTTCGTAGTGTGCATTCTGTGCCAGCATACGAAGACCTTTCGGATCCTGTAGCAAGCTGATAATCTGCCCGGCCAGTATTTCAAAATCTCCGAATGGATGGAGCAGGCCTGTTTCTTCGCGGCAATGAGCATGATTTCGTACCCACTTTTGCAAAGGTCATTTGCCAGCGAAATCAGACAGGTAGATCCCCCGCCGTACCCTGGCTTATCGTCAATGAAGATCCGTCGTTCTCCCATTCTCCGATACCTCCTTGTTTTCGTACTTTATTGTATCACAACTCCTGTAATGTGAACAGCTGACAGCATCGATGAACAGATCTTAATCACTATCGTAAACAGGGCAAAAAAAGAAAGACGGCCACTTTCCACCATCTTTCCTCATCGTCTTATATACTAGATCCGCTCTTCCGTAAATGCGTCAAATAAATGGATCTTATCCGCCCGGAACGTAAAATGTACTTTGTCCCCCTGCTTGATTGGTGTATCCGCGTCCACTCTTACCGCCACACTTCCTCCATCATGGTCAAAATAGAGGTAGGTTTCTGCGCCCAGCATCTCGTAGACACGCACACAGCTCTCAATTCCTTCTTCTGAGATCAGCATATCTTCCGGACGTACTCCAATCACAATGTCCTTTTCCACTACCTGTTTTTCCTTGGCTCTCTCTGCCACATCCCCAGGAAGCTCAATTTCTATGCCCCCAGTACCGGCATAAAGTTTGTCTCCATGAGCCAGACATCTTCCTTTGAAGAAGTTCATTGGCGGCATCCCTATGAAGCCTGCCACAAACATATTCGCGGGTTCGTTATACAGCGTTTCCGGAGAAGCAATCTGTTGAATTTCTCCAGCTTTCATGACAACAATCTTCGTCCCTAAAGTCATTGCTTCGGTCTGGTCGTGAGTCACATAAATAAAAGTGCTGTTCAGCTTTTCATATAACTTCTGTATTTCTCTTCTCATCTGTGTACGAAGCTTGGCATCCAGATTGGACAAAGGCTCATCCATTAGGAATGCCCGCGGCCGCCGCACGATCGCACGGCCCATCGCTACTCTCTGTTTTTGTCCGCCAGAAAGCTCGGCCGGTTTTCTGTCCAGCACCTGTTCCAGATCCAGTATTTTGGCAACCTCTTCTACTTTCTGTCTGCGCTCTTTCTTTGGAACGTGTTTCAGCCTCAGGCTGTAAGCCATATTCTCTGCTACCGTCATATGCGGATAGAGGGCATAATTCTGGAATACCATCGCGATATCCCGGTCACACGACTGCACATTATTCATCGTCTTTCCATCTATCACAAGTGTTCCGTCCGAAATCTTCTCCAGTCCCGCAATCATACGGAGAGTTGTAGATTTCCCGCATCCTGAAGGCCCGACAAAAACCACAAAATCTTTATCATGAATATCAAGAGTAAAGTCCTTTACCGCAGTCACCCCGTCATCAAATTTTTTATATACATGATTTAACTGAATCTCAGCCACAGTGCTCCCTCCTTGTCTCTTCGTAACTGATCCGTCTTCACGAGATTCTCTCCAAAAGCTCAGGAAGCTCCTGAACAGAATCCAGGATATAATCCGCTTCCCCGCGAAAATCTTCTTTGCTGCTTACACCGCTTAAAACCCCTATGGCTACACCACCATTATTTTTTGCAAAAACAACATCATTGTAAGTATCCCCTACAACAGCAATTTCCTCCGGTTTCAGACTGAATTTGTTCTGAAATTCCAGAAACATATCCGCCTCCGGTTTTGGCCTTTTGATTCCATCATCGGCTCCCACATAATCAAATTCCTGAAATGTGCCCAGCCGTTCCAGACAATTCTTTGCGGAACGCATGGTATCTGCTGTTGCAAGTCCAACACAGATTCCTCTTTCCTTCAGTCTGCGCATCACTTTTTTTATATCTGTAAGCTGTCTGTAATCCACGTTTCTACCCGTCACGCTCTGATCAAACAGTCTCTCAAGCTGCTCCTGTACGCTTCCTTTTTCCAGAATGATACCTTTTTTCTCCAATGCCCGGCAGAGATCCTCTGCTATTTCCTGATATGATTTATAGGCCAGCGCTCCTCTCGGATCCACTTTTCCGTTCTCAACGCCCATTGCCTTCAGAACATAGTCTATCATCTCACTGTCGTCCTTTAACTGATTCTCCTTCAGAAAAGCAGGCGTCACCTCTGTGGCTGCCTGCAACCACAGAGAGAAGAAATCTACCAGTGTTCCGTCTTTATCAAACAAAATTCCTCTGATCATACTATGCTTCATCCATTATCTTTTTTATTTCGCCAAATGTGCGATGTTCCGGGATTTTATTCCCCTGAAATATAGGATTCATATATCCCAGGATTTCTCCCTGCCTGTTCCGAACCCCAAGACGGATCCACTGCCATTTTCCTTTTTCCAGTGCAATCTCTGTCTGAACTTCATAGGACTGACTGTCCATTTCCTTTACTTCCACTTCTCTGTCCTGACCATTTACTACAATCGAAACCATCGGTTTTTCAGAAAGTCCGTCAATCCGTGCCCGGACGGATACCTGATCCGCCTCTGCCGGCAGTTCATCTCCCGGAAGAAATGCTTTCCCTGCCGCGTGTATGGACGGTGTGATCCGGCAGAATCTCGTCACACACATATGTCCCGCTTTCACTGCGTCCATCAGGTTTTCCGCAGAGAGATCCCCGCAGCATACCCAGGTCGCCGGATCTCCAGGAATGGACGGATCGACTGCTCCCTCATAACGCTCATCAATCAGATTATGGGAATCACTTCCTCCTACCCCATATATTCTGTGTCCATCCTGCCACAGCGCATCCAAAAATCGAACCGCCATTTCATTCGAACCAGGTGCATCCATATAAGTAGGATCATTAATAATCTCGATACAGTCGATATCATACAGGTCTGTCTGATCATAACGCCATTTCCATATCGTCAGAAACGGATGATTGATGCTGGTAATCCAATGATTCTCTTTGGCCTCTTGAATCGTCTCTTCCATATACCTGTCTACGATTTCTTCCCCGTTGTGGGTCACGATATCCAGTATCCGACGCGGCATTCTTGTGATACCAAACAGATTCATATGACCTTTATCTGTTGTCACTTCAATTCCCGGAAGAATCAAAAGCGAAGTGTCACTCCATCCTGTATGCATCAGGTTATGCTCTGTCGGAACGTAAAAGTCCATGCCCATATCAACAGCTTTTTTCATGGCATTTTCCAGCGTTTCCTTGCCGTCAGAGAGCCTTGTGTGCGTATGAAAATCTCCTTTATACCACGTTTTTTTCGTTCCATGGACCTCATCCCAACGGTATTTTTCCGGAGATATTGTCAATGCATGTTCCACCCAGCATTTTCCCATGATCGGATCAGAGATCTTCCCGTTTTCTCCAGACACGGTCATAAGAATCTGACCTTCCTGATCGCCAAGCTTCTGATTCAGATATTCTGTAAAGATGCCCAGGCTGATTTTCCAGATTCCCGGCTGTATTTTCCCCGGAACTCCTCCAATCGTAGTACTTTCCGGACCGTCCCCTATGGCCAGATTCTGTTCTCCCCAGGCAAGCTGCTTCTGCAGACGGATATTTCCATCCGGATCTTCTACGATAATAAAACTCATATAGCGGAATTCTTCTTCCATCTCAACCTGAATATAGAGATGCTCTACATTACAGGGAACCTCTAACAGTTCCCTGTGAAGATTTTCCGCTTTGCGGCTGATTTCAAATCTTATTTTCTGTTCCATTTTATAAAGCGTCCAGCGCCTCCTGTGCCGTTTCCTGCGCATCATCCAGTGCCTCCTGTGCCGGTACGTTCTCCAGCTCTACCTGATCTGCCGCAATCTTGAGAGCATCGAGAATCTTGCCGCCGGTAGGATCAATCAGCGCTGAAGTACCATGCATGGACTGCTGAAGCGGAACAAGCGCATGCGGATTTTCATCTGTGTAAGCCTTGAAATCCGGAACTTCCTGTGTAGACTCCCTTACAGCAACATATCCCGTTGCCATTGACCATTTCGCCTGATTCTCCGGTGAAGTAAAGTACTTCATAAACTCATACACGCCCTGTTTCTCTTCATCCGTTGAATTTTCCAGCATGACAAGCTGCAGAGCATCTGCTGTCGGCGCTGACGGATTATCATTAAATCCCGGCTGCTCAATCGCGCCTACAATGTTGAAATCAAGGTCCGCCTGATCTCCTGAAGATCCTGTATATCCGCCTGCTTTGTTTTGAAGCACATCATCAATTGTTGTATACCAGTACTCCCAGCCTTGTCCGCCGGAATTGACTTTCATAATTTTGTCATCATGGATCCACTGACGGAAGCTCTCCCATACGTCAACCCACTCTTTCGAGTTAATCAGACATGTCTTTCCATCTTCACTGATGAGGGATGCTCCATTGCTCAGAGACGCATCTACAAGGTTTCCGTATCCCCACATCGGCTCCCATCCGATGACTGATCCATCATCCTTTGTAATCTTTTCCGCAGCTGCTTCCAGATCCTGCCATGTTTTAATGGTTGACGGATCAATGCCGGCATCCGCAAAGATCTGCTTATTATAGTACAATACCTGTGTAGTTCCATAAGCCGGGATCGCAAACAGTTTTCCATCCTCATCTACTCCCTGCTCATAAAATACAGGAATATAATCATCCTTATCAAATTCATCATCAGCTTCTACAAATTCGTTGATATCGGCAACAAGGTTTTTCTCAGAAAGATTTCTTGAGTTATCCGTACCAAGAAGAGCCATATCCGGCGCATTTTTGCCGGCAATACCAGCCTGAAGTTTCTCGTATGTTTCTGTATAGTCTGCCTGTGTTGTCGTAGAAACCTCATATCCATCCTGAGATTCGTTAAACTCATCCACAATTTCCTGGAAAACATTTACCGCTGTCTTTCCGCCGGAATACCACAGATCAATTTTCACCTTTCCATCCTCTGTTTTTGCCGTCTCAGATGCTGTTTTTGAACCGCATCCTGCAAGAAGAGAGGCTGTGATTGTGCATAATAAAAGTGCAGATACAATTCTTTTTTTCATAATGATTCTCCTTTTGTTTCCATTTTCCTGTTTTTTGTTGATCTCATATTTATATAAAAGGACTAGCCTTTCATACCCGTATCTCCGCCAATACCATTGATAAACCATTTTTGAGTAAGTGCAAACAAAATCAACAGCGGCAATACAATGATTGCGCTTCCCGCCATGACAAGCGGCCATTCTGTTCCGTAGGCGCCGCCCTCAATGAAAAACTTTCGAAGGCCCTGGGATACCAGCATTTTCTGGTCAGAATCCGTAATCAAAGACGGCCACATGTAATTGTTATAGCATGTGATAAAATTCATAAGTCCCATTGTGATAAACGAAGACTTGGTCATAGGACACACCACTCTCCAGAGGATCTGCCAGTGATTGGCTCCATCGATTCTGGCGGCTTCAATCATTCCTGCTGGCACCTGCATAAACGCCTGTCTGAGCAGGAAAATACCAAAAATGCTGACGCATCCAGATATGATCAATCCTGTATATGTATTCAGCAGTCCCCAATTAGCCAGAATAACATAGCTTGGAATATAGGTTGCAGCAGTAGGCAGCATATATGTTCCCATAATGACCGCAAACAAAATCTTTTTCCCTTTAAATTTCATAAATACAATCGCATAGGCAATCATGGCTCCTGTTACGATTTGTATAAGAAGCGTCACAGCAGATACATACAGGCTGTTGACCACATATTTCAGCAGCGGCGAATTGAAAATTACTTCATAAAAGTTCTGCCACTGACAATCCGCCGGGAAGAATGCCGACACATCCATGATTTCCGCCTTTGTCTTCAATGCGCTTAGAACCATCCATATGAAAGGGAATACCGTAAACACGCAGAACACAAGAAGCACGATTAGTTTTCCTGTCTTTTGAATTCCTGTTTTTATCCTCATATTTTCCCCTCTTTTCTAGTAGTGAACCCATTTTTTTGATGCTGTGAACTGTACGGCTGATAAAAATACAGTCAGAATAATCATGACGATCGCTACCGCCGTAGCCTGTCCCATATTAAACTCTTCAAATCCCAGCTGGTAATACATGTACAAAAGCGTTCTTGTACTTCCGGACGGACCGCCCTGTGTCAGAATCTGAATCTGATCATAGGCTTGAAGAGAAGTTACCATAGTAATAATGACAAGGAAAAACGTGGTAGGCGAGATACAAGGAAGCGTCACATCCCGGAATCTCTGCCATCCCTTTGCTCCGTCAAGACCGCTCGCCTCGTAAAGTTCTGTCGGCACTTTCTCCAGCGCTGACAGATAAAAAATCATCGCATATCCAAGACTCTTCCATACCGTTACAATAATAACTGCCAGCATCGCTGTATCAGAGCTCTTTATCCACTGCAATGCAGGAAGGTGCAGAAACTCCAGCACTGTGTTCGCAATCCCCGTATCCGGCTCATAGATCCAGGTCCAGACGATAGAAATCGCTACCGTCGGCGTAATCCACGGAGAAAACAGAATAAACTTCACAATCCCGCTCCCTTTAAATGCCTTCTGCATCAGCAGCGCCAGAAGCAGCCCCAGAACAATAGTCGGAATCAGCGTTCCTACTGTAAATACAACCGTATTCCAAAGAGCATCATAAAAGCGGTCATCTTTAAAAAGTGCTATAAAATTATCAAAAAATACAAAATTATATGTTGGTGACATATAGTCCCAGTCTGTAAAGCTGATATACACCGATCGGAGTATCGGGTAAATCCAGAACACAATGAGCGGAATCAGTGCCGGCAGAACAAACAGCCACACCGTTCCCACTTTTCGGAAATTAATCCTTTTTTTCATAATTTACTCATTTCCTTTCTGTTTGTAATTCCATAGATCACGAGCATCGTCACTGCTGTCGCCGGCAGTGAAATCCATATGCCGTTCATCCCCCACATAAGCGGAAGCAAAAACAGATACGCCGGCGAAACGACCAGGCTTTCCGTAAAAGTTAAAGCCACCGCCTGCTTCGTCTTGAGCACTGCATTTAAATAGGACAGATTCAATTTTGCAAATCCTACAGCCAGAAACGAAACTGCACTGATTTTCATACCCGTCCCGAAAAATACTGCCGCACTGCTGGATAGTCCGAACCACTGTGCAATATACGGCGTGCATGCCACTGCCGCTGCTGTAGTAATCACTCCAAGTACCCCTGCACAGATTCTGGCAATTTTTCGGACTTCTCTAAGTTCTCTGTACTTTCCCGCACCGTTATAAAAACTAAGAAGCGGCTGAACCCCGTCTCCAATACCGGTTAACAGATACTGTACCGGGAACACGATATAAGAAACAACCGCGTAACAGGCCACCGCCGCGTTTCCTCCATATCTCAGACACTGCCAGTTTGTGAAAATCAGGGCCACTGTAGGCGCCAGGGACACCCCAAAGGCCGTGATACCGATGCGTACGATTTCCGCCGCCAGCCTTTTTTCCAATGCCGGACGTACCTTCTCCCGGTAAGATCCCATGATAAAGAGAATACTGCACAGGAGTACCACAAACTGGGCTGTCACTGTACCATATGCCGCTCCCCTGATTCCCATCTTCATCGGAAACATGAGATAGTAATTTACCCCGATATTCGTTACAAATCCGATGGCCATACTGAGCATAGCCGCAAAAGCCTTGTTCATATTTCTAAGAAGCGGTGTGATTCCTGTACCGCATACCTGGAGCACGCTTCCGGCAATGATAATTTTGATATACCATCCCGCCTGTTTCATGACCTCTCCTTCAGCCCCCAGAACATGCAAAAGAGGATCTCTGATAAGAAAAAGGATCATCGCCAGAAGACATCCGGCAACTACAAGAAATGTCAATGTTGTATTGAAAATTCTTCTGCAGCCTTCCCTGTCTCCTCTTCCCATCATATTGGAATAGAGAACGCTTCCCCCTGTTCCGATGCCAATCCCCAAAGCTGTAATCACTGCCGGAACAGGCCATGCAATATTGATTGCTGCCAGTCCGATGTCTCCCGCCGCTTTCCCAACAAACAAACCGTCTACCACACTGTACATCCCTGACATGGTAAACGCGATCATGGTTGGAAATGCCTGTTTCAAAATTCTTCTAAACATGAGTTTCCTGTTCCTTTCTCCTGTGCCGTTCCAGACACAATCCAGATTATATACAATGATTTTTCAGGAATCTTCAAAAAAAAGTTAAAACTGTGTAAAGCGGTTTTTTCGAAAACATGCAAAAAGAGTCCATTATCGGAGCATTGTTCCGATAATGGACTCTTTTATTTCTGTTTATCCTTTTTTATGCATATCCTGTTCAAACTCTTTTGTAGACTGAATCAGCATCTGATTAAAACGCTCTGGATCACTGATCAAAATTGCACCGCAAAGCGCATCTACAAACGCAATTTGCGCGATCCGGGAGGATATCCATCTGCTGATCTCCGAAAAATGGATCGTCGGCGTAATAAAGATATAGTCTGCGATCCCAGCCAGCTCTGAAGCCTCATCTCCCGTCACGGCCACCGTCACCGCTCCGGCCTGTCTGGCAGCTGCCAGAGAATCTATGACGGCCTGCGTTTCTCCCGATATGGAAAATCCAATCGCTACATCTTTCTTTCCTAAATGTCCGGCACTGACTTTTTGAAAAAACAAATCTGAATAATTCCGGCTGGTCAGCCCCAGATGAAGCATTCTCCCTGAAAGTTCTGCCGCCGCATTCGCTGAATTGTCTGTTCCGTAAACATCTATGATTTTGGCCTTCTTTATAATTTTTACTACTTCTTCTAGTTTTTTCAGATCCAGGTGTTTCGCCATATCCGCGATCATATCCACGTCGTCCCTGATAATCTGGAACACGGTATCATAACGCCTGTGTTCCCTTTTTTCACTGCTGCGTTTTCCCATCTCTCTGGTATAAGATTCATCGTGTATACTGCCTGCCATTTCCTGCTGTCCGCTCTCACACCACACTGTCTTTTGAAAAGCCGACCAGCTCTCATAGCCGGCTGTCTGAAGCATACGGATCACAGTGGCCTGTCCGACTCCGACCCGCTTTGCTGCTTCCCGCACCGTCATGTTCCCTGCTGCTTCCGGATTTGAGAGAAGATAATCTGCTGCTTTTTTCTGATTTCGGCTTAACATAGCATAGCAGAGCCGCAGTTCTGTTTCCCACATAAAATTTCCTCCCTTTGATCGGAGCATCGCTCCATAATTTTCAACTTTTTCCGATGCTTTATTTTAGCACTATACAGAAAATAATATCTCTTAAAATCCGCAATTTTACAAAGATTTAACCTCTTATTCCGTCCAAAACCAACTCTTTTATCAGTTATACCTCCTTATTCCGCACTTCTAAAACAAGCCCTTCTCCTGCCAGGCGATCTATATGACTGGAAATCTCCTTCTGATTTTCCTCATCCAGATTGGCATTCCACTCATCAAAAAGAAACAGGCGAACAGACGGATCTTTCATCCGCTCCAGTACTTCCTCCACATTCGCACGCAGTCGCTGGCCTGTAGAGTATTCCTTCCCAATGCTGTTTTCAAAAAACAGGTTCGTATGATTCGAGAACAGATACGCCTGATCTCCAAATCTCTCTTTCACCCTCATGAGAAGAGTCGTTTTCCCGCTACCATTTGTCCCGGTAATCAAAATCCTCCCATGCTTTCCCTCTTCTGCACAATCATGTAAAAATTCCAAAAAGTTTTCCACATTTTTGAATTGAAGTTTCCTGTTTTCGGAGGAAAACCGAAGATTTTCCCATCGGATTGCCCCGCGATACGGATTTTCCGCCTCCACAACAGATGACGCCTGATTGAGATTACGGATTTTTTCCCGGATTCCAACCAGAAAGTCCGATTATATAAATTGCATTCGTAGCGCGACAGATATCGCTGAAACGCCGCATATTCCGCCTTTGTCATATATTTCTGGCTGAAAATCTGCGGCACAAATACCAGCACCAGGGAAAGGACAAAAATCCCGAACCAGATCATGCCTTCCCCTGTCATGATTCCCGAACCAAGCCGAATCATCGCATAAGTAGACGATGCGGCAATCAACTGCTCCATCACAGTGAACGTCAGAAATAAAATACCGAATTTATTAACAAAATACCTCATGTGTATCACCTTCTTTTCCTCAGTACCACCATTACACTCACCGCACTCACGCCAAATCCGGCTGCCAGAAAGATTAAAAACTGTTCTATCGTCACAATTTCCAGAACAATTCCAAAAATTCCATAAATAACTCCAGAGCACAGCGACCGGATCAAAGACATGATCGATAAAATTGTTGCCCGGTTTTTCTCCACAATCCATTCCTGTATGATACTGTCCGCCACAGTAAAAATAATTTCCGGCACAAAACATAGAATTAAGGAAATGACAAAAAACATTCCCTTGTTCCGTACCTGGGATAACATTAAAAACCCTGCAAATTCCGCAGTCAGCGCCAGGAAAATCATCCTGCTTCTGCTGAAAATTCGATTCAGCGGATTCACCGCAAGGTATGCAAACGCATTCCCTATGTAGGACAGAGCAAAAAACAGTCCAATCGCTGACACACTGATCCCGGCCGATTTCAGAATTAACTGATTCAAATTGTAATACCCGCATGCAATTCCATCCACCATGCTGATTCCAGTAAAGAAAAGAAGAAAGATCCCAATCGGCCTGTATAAAATATTATCTCTCAGTACCCCGCACCATTTTCCCGTGTGTCTTTCTGTTTTTTCAGATGGTACAGCCACTTTCATTCTGCACATGGAGGCCGCTGCCGCCACAAGAGCCAGCATCGTCAATAGATACGGAAGATTCCAGGAATACTGTGCAATCTGTGCTCCGATAAAAATTGCCCCGTAACTACCGACTGTACCGCAAGAATTCTGGAATTTATTTTTAAATACTGCTCTTCCATCTTCTGGCTTGCAAGCATCTGATAAAGCAATGCCGAATCACTGCCGGAAATGAACGTATATGCAACCGCTTCCAGCCCCGCCAGCAAAATCAGCCAGATTTTCTCCTGGGCCGCCACCATCAGTCCAGCCTGACATGCCAGCAGTATCGTACCCATAATAATAGAATTTCTCCTTCCAATCCGGTCCCCAATATATCCTGTCGGAATCTCACTGACCGCCGTACACACATTGTAGACAACGGAATACATGGAAACTTCCACAACGGACAGCCCCTTTTGCTGTAGATATATCAAAAAAATCCCCCGTGTCAGAATCGCCGCGCTGGTAATAGAATAAATATAATAATATCGTAAATTCCGATTTAATTTCATTGTTGCATCTGTCCTTACATATAAATCTGTCACCATTATATCAAAGCGTTTCCGCACTGTGTAATGAAAGGGTCAAAACGACCGAAATACGCCAAAAATGAGGAAAAGAGCCGGAATGCTCTTTTCCCATCTTGCTATTATTCACTCTTTTATTCCGCCATCTGTGTCCGATAATCCTTCCAGGCTTTCTCCGATGCAGCTGCGGCTTCCTGCTGCAGCTGACTTTCATCTATCGGTTCACCTCCTATGATCTGACTTTGCAAATTTCCCACAGTCGAATATAGATCCCGTTCAACCTGGGTCACAAAATAAGCCCCCTCAATTTCAGAAAACGTATTGCATATACCATCAATCAGCTCCGGCGAGGCTGAATTTTCCAACTGTGTCTGGATTGCACTTTTCTGTGCCGGGATTCCCTCTGAATCTATATAGCCCCGTACCATGGTCCCAAAATCGATCTTTTCCCGCTCTACTTCCAGTGTATCATTCAAAAACAGCATCAAAAACTGATAAGCCTCTTTTTTGTATGAACTTGACATACTCACAGCACTATACGCCTTCACAGCCGCCAGTTTTTTCCCATTCTGATCCGGAATAACCTGCATCTGTTTATTCTCCGTGCCAGGAACATGACTAATATTACTTATTTCATAAGGATTATTTTCTATCCACGGATCCTCCCTGGTCTGCTCTAACAGACTGATATACGCCTCTGCCAGTTCTGTCCACCTGTCTTTTTCAAACAATACCTCCTGTGCCTCATAATCTACTGCCGGGACGAACCATCGCCCTGCCGTGATACTTATAGCCTGCATCGCCTGCCGCAGTTCCTGATTCTGACTGCTCTCCGCCTGTTCAATCCACTCCTCGACTGTAGTGCCTGTCATCTGTTCACCGTTTGCAGATTTACAGAATACAAAGTAATCACAGGAAAACGGGATAATATACTGCCGTTTCTCGTATTGTCCCGCTTCCAGTAGTTCTTTTTTGTAAGTGCTGTCCTCCCAGTAAGAGTCCTCTTTCATATATTTATCCAGCGATGCCAGCACCCCGCTCTGCATGGTTTTGTATGGATTTGTAAACAGTGCTGCATCGGATGAGGACTCATTTTCCATCACTGTATCCAGAATATATACATCCGGCCCTTTTCCTGCCATGATCTCCGTCTGCAGTTTCTGAATCTCTCGTTCCCGTTTTTCTTCATTTGTGGAAAATACCGTCACTGTGATATCAAGATCCTCCTCAAATCCCATGATCTGATCTGCTGCCATATCCACAAACCTTCGAAACTCCGGTTCCGTGACGACCTCAATCTCTTTCTTTTCTCCGGATTCTCCTTTTTCCTCACATCCGGCCAGTCCAAAAGTCAGAATTCCCACACATAAAAACGCGAGCAATCTCTTCTTTTTCATCTCGATCCCCCTCTCGCTTCCATCCCATACGCTCTACAAAAACAGCTGATTTTCTATCTCCGTCATCAGCCCGTCTGCAAAGGTCATGTTCTGGATTTTTCCATCCACAAACAATGCCGTTCCCTTCTGTTCATATCCAGCTTCTTCCCCGCCGATGGAATATTGGAGCTTGGCCGTAAACGTATAATAACTGCCATCCGAGCTTTCTTCCGGCTGAATATCCGCACTCTCAAACTTCACTTTTACATCCCTGTCAGCAGCATATGCATTCAGATTTGTATAGATCCAGTATGGAATACTTTCCATTCCCTGATCGTTAAAATAGGATCCATACAGTTCTTTCAAAAGTTCTTCGTAATCATACACTCCATACGCCCCCGGTTCTCTTGTTTCGGCAGCCGCCTGCTCTGACTTCTCCTTTGCCTCCGTATAAGCATCCTGCAGCTTTTGATCCGGTACGGTAAACAGCTTTTCCAGCACTGTTGTCAGCGTTTCCTTGTCTTTCAGCTCCGGTGATTCCTGCTCCTTTTCCTCTTTCGAACAGCCTGCAATCCCAATCAAAATAGCACATAGCACAACTACAATCCCCGTTTTTACTCTCTGCTTCTTCATGACTTTTCCTCCTCTGTCTGCCGTTAAAGTTCCTTTTGTTCCATCATCATAATCTTTTTCATACAGTCTCATTCCCTTCCTGAAATTTCATCAGTCCTGTTCTCTTTTTTATAATTCATTGGAATCGCCTCTTAAAAATACTGCCTTTTTTATTTTTTGAGTAAATTTATCTGTTATTTATTTTCAATATATCATTTTTTCTGTATCTTCACAATCCATCTTTTCTTAATATACTAACAATTGATTATTTTTCTTCTCTCTTTAGAAAAATTTTATCTTTCATCGGCTTGCCTCGCCCTTCTTTTCGTGCTATTCTGAGATGGTCTGAAAAGCTGTCTGCTTTTCTATCATTCACGGCATTCGCCGAACAATCCAACTCATCACAAAAAATATGGCCGGGGCTCTGTCTGTAAAGAATGCGTTTTCTGCGGGACATCTCTTTTCTGCTGTTTGAAATTATGTTAGACTACAAGAAACAGAAATAGTTTTCTTCTGACAGGTACCGGACCGCCACAGGAAGGAGACTGTTTATGCAAACAAATGAAGTCGAAATCAAACCCATTCAAACCACTTCGGAAGAAGAATTTATTATGAAGCCTTACATCGACTGGTGCTTCAAAGAGCTGATGCGCAATCCCAAAACAAGAACCGGATTCATCGCAGCATTGCTGCGTCTTCCTCCGGAACAGATCGGCAGGACAACGATCCTGGAAAACGAACTTTCCAAAAGAACCGAGGAAGAAAAGCAAGGGGTTCTGGATGTCCGTGTCCTCCTGGAAAGCGGTACTCAGCTGGATATCGAAATGCAGGTTCTCTATATAGAGTACTGGGATGACCGAAGCCTTTTTTATTTAAGTAA
>ERZ1643246.1816-NODE-1816-length-22068-cov-6.953618_pt1 | contig 22068 bp, 17 predicted proteins | sample MGYA00579265_ERZ1643246 | MGnify/ENA primary metagenome ERZ1643246 (study PRJEB29033, sample SAMEA4952261) | chicken gut metagenome | biome: Broiler Chicken; feature: Gastrointestinal Tract; material: Caecum | place: Ireland | collected 2018 | study: Broiler...
GCCTGGCGGACACGACAGAGTACGGCATGCTCCGCATGATCGTATCCGATCCGAACAAAGGAAAAGCGGTCCTGAAAGAAAACGGCATCACAGCCATGCTCACAGATGTGGTCGCACTCAGGGTGCCCCATGAGACAGGGTCCTTAAGCCGCGCCATGCACCAGATCGTGGAGGGCGAGGTGAACATTGAATACATGTACGCATTCGCCAACGGCGAGGATGCTTCTGCTGTCCTTAAATGCGATGACCCTGCAAGGGTAGTGGATATCCTGAGGGGAAGCGGATTTGATGTGTGGGAAGCTTCCGAGGCATACGTCTCAAATATTAAGAATACATTGTAAAAGCCGAAAAAAGATCACCGGACAAGTAAGGGTACTGTCCGGTGATCTTTCTTAATCTCATTTCTCTGTATTGCTTTTTAATAATAAATCAAGTCTGTTTATATATTAAAAGGTACATTAAAAAATCTGATTAAAGTTTTACTACATTCGTTGCCTGCGGTCCTTTCGCGCCTTCTGTCACTTCAAATTCGACAGCCTGGCCTTCCTCCAGAGTTTTGAACCCATCCATTACAAGTCCTGAGTAGTGAACGAAGATATCATTTCCCTCTGAATCAGAGATGAATCCATAGCCCTTCTGGTTGTTAAACCATTTCACTGTACCTGTCATTGTGTTGCCCTCCATTAAGAAAAAATAAATAAGTTTCTGTACTGTCCTGATGAGGAACAATACTGGCTCAGTGTAGCATGTTTACCAATAAAAGTCAACGGATTTCTATGCTGTTCCATAAAATTATACAAAAAATGGCGGGTGCTTGTATTCGGGGCATCCGTCCTTTAAAATGAGGACAGAATGCATATGAAATGAGGGATCAGTATGAAGGTATCAACAAAGGGAAGATACGCTCTGGAGATCGCCGCGGATCTTGCGATGCACTCCGACAGTGAGCACAGGGAGAGCCTGAAAAATATTGCCCGCCGCCGGGGTCTGTCCGAAAAATATCTGGAGAGGATCGTGAAAATGCTCTGCAGGGCCGGGATCGTATCCTCCGCGAGAGGCGTCCGCGGCGGCTACTGTCTGGCAAAGGACGCGCGGGAGATCACCCTGCTGGAAATCCTGGAGGCATCTGAGGGGGAGCTCGCGCCTGTGCCGTGCCTGACACAGGAGACAGACTGCGGCATAGAGTGCGGTCAATGCCCTACAAGAGAGGTGTGGGGAGAGATGTGGGAGATCATAAAAAAGACCGCGGGGGAAGTCACGGTGGCGGATCTGCAATCACAGGCTCCCTCTCAAATACAGATTTAAATTATATTGACATGGTAGGCTTTTGATGATATAACTATGCTGTAAAATACATATTAAAAGGGTAGGAATTAGGAGGGGATACGCGGATGAGGCTGTCTACAAAAGGAAGATACGGACTGCGTGCGCTGGTCGACCTTGCCGCGCATGAAGGGGGAGAGGCGGTCTCCCTCGCCAGGACCGCGCAGAGGCAGAAGCTGTCCCTGAATTATCTGGAGCAGGTATTCGGGATGCTCCGCAGGGCGGGGATCGTAGCTGGTGTCAAGGGCTCTAACGGAGGGTTCAGGCTCACCCGGGATATGGATGAGATTACAGTAAAAGAAGTACTGGAAGCTCTGGAAGGAGAGTTCTCCATTGCGGAAGATGCCGGTGAGGATACACAGGACCCGGTCAGGAATGCGCTCAGAGAGCTTCTCTGGGATGAGATCGACAGGAGAGTCGATCAGTTCCTTCAGGAGAAGACCCTTGGCAGTCTGGTCAGAGAGTACCGCAGGAATCTGGAAAAAGACGCGGCAATGGACGGTATCTGAGAGGAGAGCCCTGTCAGTACATATCAAAAAGGTCGCAGAGAAGAACGGAAAGGAAGGCAACAGGATGAAAAGAGAGTTAAAATTTGAAACACTGCAGCTGCATTCAGGACAGGAGACGCCGGATCCGGCGACCGATGCCAGAGCTGTGCCGATCTATCAGACGACATCATATGTTTTTCGCGACTGTCAGCATGCGGCGGCCAGGTTCAGTCTGGAAGAATCCGGGAACATATATGGAAGGCTGACCAATCCTACCCAGGAAGTGTTTGAAAAGCGCATTGCTGCGCTTGAGGGCGGGAGCGCGGCCCTTGCGGTTGCATCCGGAGCAGCGGCGGTCACATATACATTCCAGAATCTCGCAAAGGCAGGAGACCATATCGTTGCTTCAAAGTATATTTACGGCGGCTCCTACAATCTTCTCGAACATACGCTGAGAGATCAGGGGATCGAGACGACGTTTGTTGATCCGGATGAGGAAGGAAGCTTTGAGGCGGCGATCCGGGATAATACAAAGGCGGTATTTATCGAGTCGATCGGGAACCCGAATGCAAACCTTGTGGACATCCGGAGCATTGCAGAGACTGCCCATGCCCATGGGATAGTGCTTGTTGTGGACAATACTTTTGCCACACCGTACCTGCTCCGGCCTTTTGAACATGGGGCTGATATTGTCGTACATTCTGCCACAAAGTTTATCGGCGGGCACGGGACAGCGCTGGGCGGTGTGATCATAGAGAGCGGGAAAACAGACTGGAAGGCATACGGAAGATACGCGCAGATCACGGATCCTGACCCGAGCTATCACGGAGTATCCTTTGCAGATGCGGCCGGACCGGCGGCGTTTGTGACAAGGATACGGGCAGTGCTTTTGAGAGATATGGGGGCTGCGGTGGCACCTCTCCATGCGTTCCTTTTCCTCCAGGGACTTGAGACGCTCTCCCTGAGAGTGGAGCGGCATATTGAAAACACGGAGAAGGTGGTGGGATTCCTGAAAGACCATCCCAGGGTGTCCAGGGTGAACCATCCGTCTCTCCCTGACAGCCCGTATCACAGCCTCTATGAGAAATATTTCCCGAAGGGCGGAGCGTCGATATTTACATTTGAGATAAACGGGAATGAGGAGGATACAAAGCGGTTTATTGACAGGCTCGAGATCTTTTCCCTGCTGGCAAATGTGGCTGACGTGAAATCCCTGGTCATCCACCCTGCAAGCACCACTCATTCCCAGATGACGCCAGACGAGCTGTCAGCATCCGGGATCCGTCCGAATACAGTGAGGGTATCCATTGGTACGGAACACATTGACGATATCCTCTGGGACCTCGGACAGGCACTTGAAGCAGTGTGATGTACAGCGCGGCATATAGATAATGGAAACATTTCATATTTTTTGGGATTGAAGTGAAAAATAGAAAGAAAAGACAGAAAGGAAGAGCAAGATGAAAGTATACCAGAGCGTAACAGAACTGATCGGGAGGACTCCTCTCCTGGAAGTGAAAAATATTGAAAGAGAAAAAGGGCTGAAGGCAAAAGTGCTTGTCAAGCTGGAATATTTTAATCCGGCGGGAAGCGTAAAGGACCGCGCCGCCCTCAGTATGATCGAGGAGGCGGAGAGGACGGGAAGGATACAGCCGGGAGCCACGATCATTGAGCCGACTAGCGGAAACACGGGGATCGGCCTCGCCAGCGTGGCCGCATCGAGAGGGTATAAGGCGGTCTTTGTCATGCCGGAGACCATGAGTATAGAGAGAAGGAAGCTCCTGCTCGGATATGGCGCGAAGATCGTGCTCACAGAAGGCGCAAAAGGCATGAAGGGAGCCATTGAGAAGGCAGCGGAACTGGAAAAGGAGACCGAAAATGCAGTGGTGCTCGGACAGTTTGTAAATCCGGCCAATCCGGATGCTCACTACCGGACGACCGGACCTGAGATATGGGAAGATACGGAAGGGACAGTAGATATTTTTGTCGCCGGAGCAGGGACCGGCGGAACGGTGACAGGCGTGGGCCGTTATCTGAAAGAGAAGAGATCAGATGTCAGGGTTATCGCAGTGGAGCCGGCAGCCTCCCCGGTCCTCTCGGGCGGAAATCCGGGTCCCCATGGCCTGCAGGGGATCGGAGCGGGATTTGTGCCCGATATCCTGGATACAACGGTGTATGACACTGTCAGCCAGGTGACGGAAGAGGAAGCATATGAAGCCGCAAGGCTCCTGGCATCATCGGAGGGAGTCCTTGTGGGGATCACGTCAGGCGCGGCGCTGCACGCAGCAGTCCGGGAAGCAGGGAAGCCGGAAAACGAGGGGAAAACGATCGTTGCGCTCCTGCCGGATACGGGAGAGAGATATCTGTCTACCCCATTGTTTGATTAGCGTCGGATCACCGCCCGGGTTTCCGCCAGATCCGGGCGTGCCGCCCCTGCCGGAAAACTCTGTTAAATAGTGCAACAAATTGCTGTTTCCTGCTGAAACAGCAATTGAAAATTCAGAGGATGTGGTATATACTGATAACGAATGATGAAGTCAAAGGAGGACAAACAGTTATGAAAGAATTCAAATACGTGGTTACAGATCCGGAGGGAATCCACGCAAGACCGGCGGGCATCCTTGTGAAGCAGGCGGCAGGATATCAGTCAACTGTCAAGATCACAAAAGGCGAGAAGACAGCAGACGCAAAGAGGATCTTTGGCGTTATGGGACTGGGTGTTAAGACCGGGGAAGAAGTTACGATCACCGTAGAAGGAGCAGACGAAGATACAGCGGTCGCAGAATTAGAGGCATTCTTCAAAGAGAATTTATAATTAGTTTAAGGAGAAGCAGGCCATGATTACGATAAGCGGTAAAAGTGTATTCGGCGGCGTATCTATCGGAAAGCTCATGTTTTATAAGAGAAGCGAGAAGACGATCAAGAGAACGCACGTCGATGATGTAGATGCAGAGTGGAAGAGATTCCAGGATGCAAAGGATACGGCAGTATCCCAGCTGAAAGGGCTGTACGACAAAGCGATCGAGGATGTGGGCGAGGCGAATGCCATGATCTTTGAGATCCACCAGATGATGCTTGAGGATCTGGATTATCTCGAGTCCATCGAGAATATCATCCGCACCCAGGAGGTCAATGCAGAGTTTGCCGTGGCTACGACGGCGGACAATTTTGCGCAGATGTTCGCGGCGATGGATGACGCATATATGCAGGGACGCGCGGCGGACGTAAAGGATGTGTCCGAGCGTGTGCTGGATATCCTGTGCGGTGTTGACGCGGGGATGAAAGAGATGACAGAGCCCTGCATTATCGCGGCTGACGATCTGGCGCCGAGCGAGACGGTACAGCTTGACAAAGATAAAGTACTTGGGTTTGCGACAATGTATGGGTCATCCAATTCCCATACCGCGATCCTTGCCCGTACGATGAATATTCCTGCCATAATCGGCATGGGAGAGGCCCTTCTGCCGGAGTATGACGGCAAGATGGCGGCGATCGACGGCTTTACAGGCACTCTTTATATCGAACCTGACGAAGAGACGATGAAAGAGATGCAGGACAAGCGGGCAAAAGACCTGGAGCAGAAAGCGCTCCTTGAGCAGCTCAAAGGCAAGGAGAATGTGACAAAGAGCGGCCAGAAGATCAATGTATACGCAAATATCGGAAATGTATCTGACCTTGGCGCAGTACTTAAGAATGATGCCGGCGGTATCGGTCTTTTCAGAAGTGAGTTCCTTTATCTGGAAAACACAGACTTCCCGACCGAAGACCAGCAGTTCTCTGTGTACAAGCAGGTTGCAGAGAGCATGGCAGGCAAGAAGGTCATCATCCGTACACTGGATATCGGTGCGGACAAGCAGGTGGATTACTTCGGACTTGACAAAGAGGACAATCCGGCGCTCGGCTACCGTGCGATCCGCATCTGCCTGACAAGGCCGGAAATCTTCAAGACACAGCTCCGCGCTCTGTACCGCGCGGCGGTTTACGGGAATATCTCCATTATGTTCCCGATGATCATTTCCGTGAGTGAAGTGCGGAAGATCAAAGAAATTATCGCTGAGGTGAAGGAAGAACTCAGGAGCGAGGGAATCCCGTTTAAGGATAACGTGGAGCTTGGTATCATGATCGAGACTCCGGCTTCCGTAATGGTCAGCCGCGAGCTGGCGAAGGAAGTTGACTTCTTCAGCGTTGGTACAAATGACCTGACCCAGTATACTCTGGCGATCGACCGTCAGAATTCCAAGCTGGATCCGTTCTATGACCCGCATCACCCGGCAGTGCTCGCCATGATCAAGATGGCGGCTGACAATGCCCATGCAGAGGGTAAATGGATCGGGATCTGCGGAGAGCTCGGCGCTGACCTCGAGCTCACGGAAGAGTTCCTGAAAATGGGACTGGATGAGCTGTCAGTTTCCCCGGCAATGGTCCTTCCGCTGAGGAAACGTATCAGAGAGTGTGAATAAATCTGGATTTGCGGGGGAGCTGCTGTCAGAGTAAAACGTCCGAAAACCGTCGGTTTGTTGCAGGACGTTTTCGCGGCGGACAGGGATATGGCTCAGGTTCCGGTTCCGTAATCTGGGAAAGACGTAAAAGGGAGAAAGCATGGCTAAAAGCAATTGTCCGGCGGAAGATTCGGCTCCGCCTCAGGCATCCGCCGGACAATTAACGCCACGCTTTCTCCCTTTAAGTCTTTCCGGCAGATTACTCCAAGTCACCGCCGCCATATCCCCGTCCGCCGCGAAAGGTTGCTCTCCCACAAATACAGATTTACCTCTTGTAATTATCGAACATATGTGCTATCATACTGGAAAGAACAGATGTTCGATAAAGAAAAGAGGTGGATCGCGATGCGGGACAGAGTCATGAAGGAGATGTCTCTCTACGAAAAACTTAACATTCTGTCTGATGCGGCAAAGTATGATGTTTCCTGTTCTTCCAGCGGGGTGGAGCGCCGGGGAGACGGGACCGGAATGGGAAACTGCCGGAAAGCCGGGATATGCCACAGCTTTTCTTCGGATGGCAGGTGTATTTCTCTTCTGAAGATTCTATTTACCAATGAGTGTATCTATGACTGCAAATACTGTATCAACCGCTCTTCCAATGATGTGGTGAGGACTTCTTTTACGCCCGAAGAAATATGCACTCTGACGATGGAGTTTTACCGGAGAAACTATATTGAAGGGCTTTTTTTGAGTTCAGGCATATTAAAAAGTCCTGACTATACGATGGAGTTGATCTATGCTGCCTTATACAGGCTCCGTCATGTATGCAATTTTCAGGGGTATATTCATGTGAAGGCGATTCCCGGGGCGGATGAGCGGCTGATCAGGATGACAGGATTCCTGGCTGACAGGATGAGTGTGAATATGGAGCTCCCTACGGCAGAGAGCCTGCGGCTCCTCGCGCCGCATAAGTCGAGGAAAAATATCCTTGCGCCTATGAGGTTTGTCCAGGAGAAGATGAAGGAGAACCATCAGGAGATCATGCTGTACCGGAGCGCGCCGCGGTTTGTGCCTGCGGGGCAGAGCACGCAGATGATCATAGGAGCTACGCCGGAGACAGATTATCAGATCCTCAGAGTGACAGAAGACCTGTACAAAAAGTTCGATCTGAAGCGTGTATTTTTCTCGGCGTTTGTCCCTGTCAATGAGGATAAAGACCTTCCGTCGATCCGGGATCAGGGGCCTCCTCTGCTCAGGGAGCACAGGCTGTATCAGGCGGACTGGCTGCTGAGGTTTTATCATTTTGAGGCAGAAGAGCTTTTGGATGAGGAAAATCAGAACTTTAATGTGTATCTGGATCCCAAATGCTGCTGGGCACTCCGGCATCTGGAGTCCTTTCCGGTAGAGATCAACCGGGCGGACTATTATACGCTTCTCCGGGTGCCCGGGATCGGTTACAAATCGGCGGGACGCATCGTGAAAGCGCGGAGATGGGGATGCATTGGCTTTGAGGACTTAAAGAAAATGGGAGTCGTGCTCAAGAGAGCCCTGTATTTTATCACCTGCAGCGGGAAGATGATGTATCCGGTGAGAATGGACGAAGATACGATCACAAGAAATCTGCTCAATACAAAAGAGCGTCTTCCCGAAGGGGCAGACGGCATGACATTCAGGCAGCTCTCTCTGTTTGACGATATGGGTTTAGGCGGGGTGAATACAGGATGAGACAGATTTATGTATGTACGGATACGATAACCGGACTGTACTCAGCACTCCATGATGCATGGAAAGACTGCCGGGATGGGGATGCCGGGATTGAGATCCGGGGGAAAATGCAGCAGCAGCTTTTCTGCGAATATCAGACAGTGGAAGAGTGTGAACAGAAAGCAGCACGTCTGGAACGGATGATCAAACGCTATCTGGGTTATAACGCATACTGGGATATTTATCATGCGCTTCTGTCCGAAGACGGGGAGAAGGGAACAGCTGTATTCCGGACAATGCAGGAATCCAGGAGGATAAGGGACAGCCGCAGGATCATGGATCACCTGGGGGATCCTGATGTGGCGAAAGTGTTTGCCCTGAGCCGGAGCGTGTCCAATGAAGCGCATATATATGAAGAGTTTATCCGTTTCAGAGAATTGGAAAATGGGATCCTCTTTTCAGAGATAACGCCAAAGTCTCAGATCCTCACCTGCGTGGCAGATCATTTTACTGATCGATTCCCTCTTGAAAACTGGATGATATATGATAAGACGCACTGTGTCTTCCTGATCCATAAAGCAGGAGAAAAGTGGGGACTTGTGTGGGGAGAACAGCTTGACAGAGAAGCGGCAGACAGAGTCTCAAAAAAGGAGAGGGAATACGAACAGTTGTTGAAGGGCTTTTTTGAGTCTGTGGCGATCACAGAGAGAAAAAACCTGAAGTGCCAGCAGAATCATCTGCCGCTCCGATACAGGGAGAAAATGACGGAAATGACTGACTGTACCTGAGCCTCAGGCTCCGGAACGGAAAAACGGATGCGGGGATCCGCCGCTTGCACAAAACGGGAAATCAGATTATGATAGAAACATCATGATGAAAAGGCGGAGTCAGACAGTTGGAAGAAAAAATGAAGATCGTCCGCATTTCTGTGCGCAATCTCGTAGAATTTATCCTGCGGGAAGGGGATATTGACAACCGAAGCACCGGCGGGCCGGATAAAGAAGCCATGCTTATGGGAGGCAGACTGCACCGAAAGATCCAGAGGAGCATGGGGCCGGAGTATCACGCAGAGGTCAGCCTGAAGATGCTGATCCCGTGCAGGGAGTTTGCGATACAGGTGGAAGGGCGCGCGGACGGCATTATCATAAAAGAAAAGCACAAAAGATCCGGCAGGAGTAAGCAGAGCCCTTCTGCTCTGGCAGATCAGGATCCGGATGTGATAGTGGATGAGATCAAAGGAGTCCTCAGAGAACTGTCACGTATTGAGCGCCCGGTAAATGTCCACCTGGCGCAGGCAAAGTGCTATGCATATATTTACGCACAGCAGCATGATCTCGACCGGGTTGGAGTGCAGATGACATACTGCAATCTGGACACAGAGGAGATCAAGAGGTTTTCCGAGGCATATACCAGGCAGGAGCTGAAAACCTGGTTTGAAGATCTGATCAGCCGATATGAAAAATGGGCGAGATTCCAGATCGAATGGGAACAGGAAAGAAACCATTCGATCCACGGCCTGGAGTTCCCCTTTCCCTATCGTGCAGGACAGAGGGATGTGGCGGCAGCGGTTTACCGCACGATCCTGAGAAAGAAAAAGCTGTTCATACAGGCGCCAACCGGAGTGGGGAAGACCATATCCACAGTCTTTCCCGCAGTCAAAGCAGTCGGAGAGGGGCTGGGAGAAAAGATCTTTTACCTGACAGCAAAAACGATCACCCGCACTGTGGCTGAACAGGCGTTTCACACTCTCAGAGAAAAAGGCCTCAGGATGAAGGTCATAACACTGACAGCGAAGGAGAAGATCTGTTTCTGTGAAGAAACTGTATGTAATCCGGAAGCATGTCCTTATGCGAAGGGACATTTTGACCGTGTGAATGACGCTGTGTTCGACCTGATTACAAGCGGGAACGAGATCACCCGGAAGGCGGTGGAAGAGCAGGCGCGGACTTACAGAGTCTGTCCTTTTGAAATGGCTCTGGACATTTCGGTATGGGTAGATGCGGTGATCTGTGATTATAACTACGTATTTGATCCCAATGCACATCTGAAGCGCTTTTTTTCAGAAGGCGGCAGCAGGGACTACATCTTTTTGATCGACGAAGCCCACAACCTGGTCGAACGGGGCAGGGAGATGTACAGTGCTGAGCTCTATAAGGAGGATTTTCTGGAACTGAAAAGAGCAGTCCGCACAGACACCCCTGCTCTGGCAGGAAAGCTGGAAGCCGTCAATAAACTGTTCCTTACATTGAAAAGGGAATGCGAGGATTATCAGATCCTGCCCGGTGTATCCCATATCGCGCTGAAGCTGATGAACCTGCTGTCAGAGATGGAAGCCTATCTGGAGAGGACAGTGGACGAAAAAAAGCGGGAGATGGTTCTGGACCTGTATTTCCAGGTGCGTTCCTTTGTAAATATCCATGATATAATGGACGAAAATTATGTGATCTACTGCGAACTTAAAGACGACGGCAGATTTATGGTCAGGCTTTTCTGCGTGAATCCGGCAGTGAATCTCCAGTCCTATCTTGAGTATGGTGTGGCAGCGGTCCTCTTTTCCGCGACACTTCTCCCGATCCATTATTATAAGAAGCTTCTTTCGGTAGAAACAGATGACTATGCGATCTATGCGGAGTCGTCATTCCCGAGGGAAAACCGCCTTCTCCTCATGGGGACAGACGTGAGTACGCGGTATACGATGCGGAGCGCTTCCATGTACAGCCGGATCGCGGGATATATCGCCGGAGCGGCTGCCGGGAAAAGAGGAAACTATATGGCTTTCTTTCCGTCTTATAAGATGATGCAGGATGTATACGAGTGCTTTCTCAGTCGGGCCGGAGAAATTGATTCGGTGATCCAGTCCCCGAATATGAGTGAACAGGAAAGGGAAGAGTTTCTGTCTCTGTTTGAGAAAAGCAGGGAAAGGAGTTTTGTCGGTTTCTGCGTCATGGGCGGGATTTTTTCAGAAGGCATCGATCTGACAGAGGACAGGCTGATCGGAGCGGTCATCGTGGGGACAGGGCTCCCGCAGGTGTGTAATGACAGGGAGATCGTGAGGAAATATTTTGAAGAACACGGGATGGTGGGATTTGACTATGCATATCTATATCCGGGGATGAATAAGGTACTCCAGTCTGCCGGGCGTGTCATCCGTACGGAGAGGGACAGAGGGCTTATCCTTCTCCTGGATGACCGGTTTCAGCAGAGGAAGTACAGAGAAGCTTTTCCGAGGGAATGGGAAGGGATCCGTATATGCAGTGCGGGATCCCTGCCTGCTTACCTTGATGAATTCTGGAAATAACTGAGAAATTCCATGGATGCCCTTGAGAGAGGGAGGTGTTCATTGTAAGCGATGGCAAGCTCACGCTCAGGAAGCTCTTCTTTGGTCTGGAGCTGAAAAATTTCGTCTCCCTTTGCGCTGATGCAGTAGTCCGGGACGAACGCGATCCCAAGTCCGATCCGCGCAAGATCGATCAAAAGGTCATTGCTCGTCAGCTCGATCTCCGGCACAAGGTCCAGCTGATGCTGCTGGAAAACCTGATGGAGGAATTCGTTGGTCGTACTGTTTTTGTCCAGCATCAGGATGGGATAGCGCAGGAGCTGTGCAAAGGATAATGTCTGTCCTTTCAGCTCGGAAAAGGTATTACCTGCGATAAACACGTCGCGGAATTTTTTGATGCGGACCGCGGAAGCGGAAGCTCCCAGATGATTGTTAGGGTAGTTGACAACAATGAGATCCACCAGGCCGTTTTGAAGGAGCTGTGCACATTTCATGGAAGTCTGGTTAATGACTTTGATATGTGCGCCGGGGAATGCCTTGTGGAAGCGCTCCAGGTAAGGGATGAGAAAATAGCGGCAGATCGTGTCACTTGCCCCGATGCGGATCTGACCGCCTGTGGAAGCGGCGTCCAGGAGCTGAGTTTCGCCTTTATGGATCAGGTTCATGGCGGGCTCGATGTGGCGCATCAGGATCTCCCCCTCAGGAGTGAGCTGAACTTTTTTTGTACTTCTGATAAACAAGGTCTGGTCCAGCTTGCGCTCAAGTGTCTTTATTGACTGGCCGACAGCAGACTGAGAGATAAACAGGCGTTTGGACGCCTCCGAAAAGTTCAGAGTCGAAGCCACGTGGTAGAATACTTTATAGAGTTCATAATTAATATCGATCATTATTAGACCTCCTAATAAATACTGGTTGTATTATAAGATAAATGAAAGAAAAATACAATAATATCTGGAAAGGACCACGACGTCATGGAAAAAGCCATTATGGAAAAAATAAAAAATCCGGCTAAACAGAGTCATGCGGTGATAAAGCTGCAATGGCTGTCAGGAGTGATCTTTGCCTTTGCAGTCATAGCTGCAGTACTGATCACCAGTTTTGAGATCGCGATGTATTCGGATTTCAGCGTATATCAGAAAGAGTATGAAAAGTATGATGTCCTCTCGGAACTGGATATGAAAATGGATGATGTAATGTATGTAACGCATGAGATGATGTCGTACCTGAGGGGCGGCAGGGATACTTTGTCTGTTGTGACGACTGTAGAGGGAAAAGAGCAGGATTTCTTTAATGAACAGGACAGATTTCATATGGGAGAAGTCAGAAATCTGTTCATTGGCGGGTTGGATATCCGGACCGGCTCATGTATTGCAGCTGTGCTTTGTCTGGTGTTTCTCCTTGTGACCCGGGCAGATATCAGGAAGATCATCCCGAGATCCTATCAGGCTGCCCTCGGTGTATCGGCAGCTGCGGCAGCTTTTATCGGAATTGCCTCGGTCATTGATTTTAATGCAGTGTTTGTCCGGTTCCATCATATCTTTTTTGACAACGATCAGTGGATCTTTGATCCTGCGACAGATTATATGATCCGTATGCTGCCTGAGGGACTGTTCTATGATTTTGTCATACGCATCGGCGGGATCTTTCTGGGGATCCTTGCGGTTCTTCTTGTGGCAAGCCTGATACCCGGGTATTTGCGGAAGAAAAAGAAAAGTGATTAGCCTTGCTTATCATAAAGTTTAATTATATTAATTGTACTAATGATGTAAATTATGGTACGATACATGCAGAGGCTAACAGCAGAAGTCTGTATGTCCATAACATACAGCATAATGTAAAGGAGACAGTATATGAGTAATGTAAAGCGTGTGTTTGTGGAAAAGAAACCGGAATTTGCCGTTGCGGCAAAGGCATTACGGCATGAGATCCGCCATTACCTCGGTATCCGCAGTGTAAGCGGAGTAAGGGTCCTGATCAGGTATGACGTGGAGGATCTTTCTGATGAGACGTTTGAGAAGGCGTGCAGGGGTGTATTCGCAGAACCGCCTGTGGATATCCTCTATAAAGAGACGTTCCCGATGAAGGAAGAGGACCACAGCTTTTCTGTGGAGTATCTTCCGGGACAGTTTGACCAGAGGGCGGATTCCGCGGAGCAGTGTGTCCGCTTTATCAGGGAAGATGAAATCCCTGTGATCCGCACTGCCACCACGTATGTGATCGAAGGAGATATCACGGAGGAAGAGTTTGCGGCGATCCGTAACCACTGCATCAATCCGGTAGATTCGAGGGAAGCTCAGGAGGAAAAGCCGGAGACACTGGTCACTGTGTTTGAGGAGCCGGAGGATATCAAAGTATTTGACGGATTCCAGGATATGCCGGAGGATGAGCTGAAGGAGCTTTACGGTTCACTGGGGCTTGCCATGACATTTAAGGATTTCCAGCATATCCAGAACTACTATGGAAATGAGGAGCACAGAGATCCGACTATGACGGAGATCCGTGTTCTTGACACTTACTGGTCTGATCACTGCCGTCATACGACATTTTCTACAGAGTTGAAAGACGTGGTCTTTGACGAAGGCGATTACAGAAAACCGATCGAAGATACTTACAGAGAATACTTAAAAGACCACAGCGAGATCTTTGCGGGCAGGGAGGATAAGTTCGTCTGCCTGATGGATCTTGCGCTCATGGCGATGCGCAGGCTTAAGAGAGAGGGCAAACTCCAGGATCAGGAGGAATCTGATGAGATCAATGCGTGCAGTATCGTGGTGCCGATCAAAGTGGACGGAGTGGAAGAGGAGTGGCTGATCAACTTTAAGAATGAGACACATAACCACCCCACGGAGATCGAACCGTTCGGAGGCGCTGCCACCTGCCTCGGCGGTGCGATCCGCGATCCGCTTTCAGGACGGACCTATGTTTATCAGGCAATGCGCGTAACCGGGGCCGCAGACCCGACTGTTTCCGTGAAGGATACGCTTAAGGGCAAGCTGCCCCAGAAGAAACTGGTCCGTGAGGCGGCGCACGGATACAGTTCTTACGGAAACCAGATCGGACTGGCGACCGGGCTTGTAAAGGAAATCTACCATCCGGATTATGTGGCAAAGCGCATGGAGATCGGCGCTGTATTGGGTGCTGCTCCGAGGCGCGCAGTCATCCGCGAAAATTCAGATCCGGGCGATATCATCATCCTCCTGGGCGGAAGGACAGGCCGCGACGGGTGCGGAGGAGCGACCGGTTCTTCCAAGGTACACACTGAGGAGTCGATCGAGACATGCGGCGCAGAGGTACAGAAAGGAAATCCGCCTACGGAACGCAAGATCCAGAGACTGTTCCGCAGAGAGGAAGTCAGCCGCCTGATCAAGAAGTGCAATGACTTTGGCGCGGGCGGAGTGTCCGTTGCGATCGGTGAGCTGGCGGACGGTCTCCGCGTAGAATTGGATAAGGTGCCGAAGAAATATGCCGGACTGGACGGGACTGAGATCGCGATCTCAGAATCCCAGGAGAGGATGGCAGTAGTGGTCGATCCAAAAGATGTGGAAGAATTCATGTCATATGCCAGGGAAGAAAACCTGGAGGCAACAGAAGTCGCAGTAGTGACAGAGGAGCCAAGGCTTGTGCTCATCTGGAGGGGAAAAGAGATCGTCAATCTGTCCAGGAAGTTCCTTGATACCAACGGGGCGCATCAGGAGACCAGCGTGGAGGTGGAGATGCCGGAGCGCGCGGGAAGCCTGTTCACCAGGAAAGAGGTTCATGATGTGAAGGCTGCATGGCTTGAGACACTGAGTGATCTGAACGTATGCTCACAGAAAGGCCTTGTGGAAATGTTCGACGGCTCCATCGGCGCAGGATCTGTGTTTATGCCTCACGGCGGGAAATATCAGCTCACAGAGACGCAGGCAATGGTGGCAAAGGTGCCGGTCATGACAGGAAAGACAGACAGTGTGTCTATGATGAGCTATGGATTCGACCCGTATCTGTCGAGCTGGAGCCCGTATCACGGGGCTGTATATGCGGTCACTGAGTCCGTGGCGAAGATCGTTGCGGCGGGCGGAGACTACCGGAAGATCCGCTTTACATTCCAGGAATATTTCCGCCGTATGACAGAAGATCCGAAGAGATGGAGCCAGCCTTTTGCAGCTCTGCTGGGCGCCTATGCGGCTCAGATCGGGTTTGGGCTTCCGTCTATCGGGGGAAAGGACAGTATGTCCGGGACATTCCAGGATATCGATGTGCCGCCGACCCTTGTATCCTTTGCCGTGGACATGGCTGTGGAGAAAGATATCATCACTCCGGAGCTGAAGAAACCGGGCAATAAGCTCGTATGGCTGAGGATCGAAAGAGATGGATATGACCTCCCGGTATACGGACAGGTTATGGATCAGTACGGGAAGTTTACGGAAGATATAAGAGCCGGCCGGATCGTATCCGCATATGCGCTCGACCGCCATGGCGTCATTGCGGCGGTGAGCAAGATGGCGTTCGGAAACCATCTGGGTGTGAAGATCGAACACAATATGGATGAGAGGGATCTGTTCGCTCCGGCATTTGGTGATATCATCGCTGAGGTGAAAGACGGAGAAGTCGGGAATCTCCAGATCACTTATACAGTGATCGGTGAAGTGACAGACCGGGATGGCTTTGAATATGGCAGTGCCCATATCGGGATGGATGAAGCTCTGGCCGCATGGACAGGAAAACTGGAGAGCGTGTTCGCGACGAAGTCCCCGGAGAGCACGGAAACTCCTGTGGAGGAGAAGCTGTACAATGCTTCTGATATCCATATCTGCAGCCATAAGATCGGACAGCCCACAGTCTTTATACCGGTATTCCCAGGAACGAACTGCGAGTACGACAGCGCGAAGGCGTTTGAGCGTGCGGGTGCAAAAGTGATCACAAAAGTATTCCGCAACCTGGATGCAGAGGATATCCGTTCCTCTGTGGAGGAATTCAGCAGAGCGATCGCCCAGGCGCAGATGATCATGTTCCCGGGCGGGTTCAGTGCGGGTGACGAGCCGGACGGATCGGCAAAGTTCTTTGCAACTGCATTCCAGAATGCAAAGATCAAAGAAGAGGTCGAGAAGCTTTTAAATGAAAGGGACGGACTTGCGCTCGGTATCTGCAACGGTTTCCAGGCTCTGATCAAGCTTGGGCTCGTACCTTACGGAAAGATCGTGGGACAGGCGGAGGATGCCCCGACACTGACCTATAATACGATCGGGCGCCATATCTCAAAGATGGTATACACAAAGGTAGTGACAAACAAATCTCCATGGCTTCAGGAAGCGGAGCTTGGCGGCGTGTATACAAACCCGGCATCACATGGAGAAGGGCGTTTTGTGGCGAGCGATGAGTGGCTTGACCGTCTCTTCGCTAACGGGCAGGTGGCAACACAGTACTGCGATCCGGAAGGCAATATAAGCATGGATGAAGAGTGGAATGTGAATGGCTCCTACCGTGCGGTTGAGGGGATCACAAGCCCGGACGGCCGTGTGCTCGGGAAGATGGCGCACTCAGAGCGCCGCGGTGATTCTGTTGCTGTCAATATCTATGGCGAGCAGGATCTGAAGATCTTTGAATCAGGAGTGAAATATTTCAGATAATCTGTGAGAGAAACAGAAAAATAAGAACAGCATAAAGATGCGGCAGAATCCCGCAGAAAAAGTGAAGAAAAATCCCTGCAGGAGCGAAGAGTCAGACGCTCCGGCAGGGATTTTTAAGATACACATATCTTTTACATATCTATTAACGTTGCCCTAGCTGTATACTTTTTTGATGTTTTCCAGTCTGGCAGACATGTTTCTTAAAAGGAGGTCCGCCAGTGTGAGGGCAGTCATAGATTCGACAACGACAACCGCCCGCGGTACGATGACCGGGTCATGTCTGCCGAGGACTTTGATCTCAGCGTTTTCGTGATCGATGTTTACGGTATGCTGTGTCTGCGCAATGGACGATGTGGGCTTTACGGCAGCTCTGAGGACGAGGCGGGAACCATCACTCATCCCGCCGAGCGTTCCGCCGGCGTGGTTAGTTTTTTTAAGGACAACGCCATTTTCAGAGAAGAACGGATCATTATTCTTGCTCCCTGTGGATACTGAAGCGGCGAATCCGTCCCCGATCTCCACTCCTTTTACTGCTCCGATGGACATGACAGCGTGTGCCAGGAGCGCGTCCAGTTTATCAAAGACCGGCTCGCCCAGACCTGCCGGAAGACCTTCTGCGACGCATTCGATGATCCCGCCGCAGGAATCACACTCCGCCATCAGGGATGAGATATATTCCCCGGCTTTTGAGGCAGTGGCATTGTCTGGCATATAGAGCGGATTTTCCGCGATCTCTGACATGTGATAATTTTCTTCCGGGACAGAGTAAGGCCCGACAGCTTTTGTGTATGCCTGCACATGGATGCCCAGCTCCTTCAGAAGGAGAGAAGCGACAGCGCCTCCCGCGACCCTGCCGATCGTCTCACGGCCTGATGAGCGGCCGCCTCCCCGGTAGTCGCGGAAGCCATATTTTTCCGTAAACGGATAGTCTGCATGTCCGGGGCGGAATAAAGATGCTATATTTCCGTAATCCCTGGAACGCTGATCCTGGTTGCGCACAATGAGGGAGATCGGCGTGCCCGTTGTCTTTCCCTCAAAGACGCCGGAAAGGATCTCAGCCGAATCAGATTCATTTCTTTTTGTAGTATATTTGCTCTGTCCGGGTTTTCTCCTGTCGAGGAAACTCTGGATGTCATCCTCTGAGATCGGAATGCCGGCGGGGCAGCCGTCGATCACGACCCCGATCCCGGGACCGTGGGACTCCCCCCATGTAGTGATGCGAAACATTGAGCCAAAAGATGAACCGCTCATAGATAAACTCCTTTCTATTCCTATATGGAATGAAACATTTTTAACATATACAGTACACTCCTCTCTGGGAGATCAGGTACAAAAAACATTTTCATTATATAGGACATCTGTGCGGCTTGACAAGAAAAATGCAACTTTTTTTCCTGTGATCCAGTCTGATCTCTGGAAAAAAGAATGGAAAGAAAGAGGAAATGCAACAGATTAACAGATTTTAACAGATTTTAAGTTTTTATGAATGGACAATAATTTTCTGTACTTTTTTATATAAACGTACTATAATGTTGCCGTAATATTGTATAAGGAAAGAGATGGGCAGGCTGATGAGCAGAAAGAAAAGAAAAAAACAGTCAGATATACATCAGGAAGATATAGAAGTCCTCAGTGAGGAAGGTTTCGAGGATGCCGTGGAAGAGGCGGACGAAGCTGCAGACGCAGTGGAAACGGACCGGGCTGAGGATGCTGCGGGGAAAGAACGCAGTGTGGAGGGCCCGGCAGAAAGCGGAGAAGATCCAGCAGAAGATGCGGAAGATCTGGCAGAAGACGGAGAAGATCCTGAAGAGGACCTCGTGTATGTGGATCAGGAGGAAGAATTGGAGAGCGGGGAGAAAAAAAGAAAAAGGAGAAGAAGGCGCAGAGCTGCGAGAAAAGAGAACAAAGGAAATAGAGAGAAAAAAAGCCTGGGGAAAAAGCCCTGGATCATCGCAGGAAGTATTGCAGGCGGGCTGCTTGTGATCTATCTCGGGATTTCTGCATTCTTTATCGGACATTTTTTTATAAATACTACGATAAATGGCAAAGACTTCTCCGGCAGATCGGTGGCAGATGTCGAGGAATACCTCAAAGAGCAGGTCAAAGATTATGAGCTTGAACTGATCGAACTGGATAATGCGACAGATGTGATCAAAGGGTCAGATATTTCCCTGGTCTACAGAGAAGATTCCAGCGTAGAGGACGAGCTGAAAAAGCAGAACCCGATCTTATGGATCACTTCTCTTTTCTCAAAGACCAGCCAGAATGTCAATATCAAAGTAGATTATGATGAAAATGCGCTTGAAGATAAGATACAGTCTATCAAAGCGGTCACACAGGAACAGACGGAACCTGCTTCAGCGTATCCGAAGTTTGACGGAAATTCATTTGTGGTAGAACCTGAGGTTTATGGGACTGCAGTCAATATGGAAGTCCTCACCGAAAAGATCAGAGAACATATCACGGAGTTTGAGCCGACACTGGACATGCTTGAGGAGGAGTGCTACAAGCTCCCGAAATATACGGCTGAATCGCCGGAGGTACAGGATGCATGCGATACGATGAATCAGTACTGCAAGGCGAGTATCACATATCCCATGACGGAAAATGTCGTGGTAGATAAAAACCTGATCTCTACATGGCTGACATACGATGAAAATATGCAGGTGACATTTAATGAAGATGCAGTCAGGGAGTGGATGGCGACTTTTGGAGCAACGTACGACACTGTGGGAACGACAAGAACGATCACTTCTCCCAACGGCAAGACAGTTGAAGTTTCCGGCGGGACATATGGCTGGTCGATCGATGAGGAGACAGAGGCACAGAATCTGATCAACAGTATCAAGAACGGCGAAGTGGCGACGAGGGAACCTGCTTATGCACAGACAGCGGCATCACATTCCGCTCAGGACTGGGGGACTACGTTTATCGAGGTGGATCTTTCTGCCCAGCATATGTGGTATATCGTGGACGGATCTGTTGCGTTCCAGGCGGATGTGGTCACAGGGCTGCCCACACCGGACCGGGCGACTCCGTCAGGGGTATACTCTATACTTTATACGGAAAGAAATGCTACCCTGGTAGGGGAGAAAGACCCGGCGACAGGGGAACCGATCTATCGTACTCCGGTGGCTTACTGGATGCCGTTTACCTGGCAGGGGCACGGGTTCCATGACGCTACATGGCAGCCCGGATTTGGAGGGAGCCTGTATCAGAGCCTTGGTTCGCACGGCTGTGTGAACATGTCATACGGTGACGCGGGCACACTGTTCGGAATGATCAGCGCCGGGACTCCGGTCGTCCTTCATTACTGATGGGAAGACGGCAAGGCAAAACGCGGGCGTTTTCATACCGTACACGGGACGATCGAAACGCCGGTATTTATGAATGTGGGGACAGCGGCCGCTATCAAGGGGGCTGTGTCCACAGACGACTTAAGACAGATCAAGACACAGGTAGAGCTTTCAAATACATATCATCTCCATGTGAGGCCCGGAGATAAGATCGTAAAGAAACTGGGCGGACTGCACCGTTTTATGAACTGGGACAGGCCGATCCTCTCAGATTCAGGCGGGTTCCAGGTATTCTCCCTGGCGTCTCTGCGGAAGATCAAAGAAGAGGGAGTGCATTTCCATTCCCATGTTGACGGCAGGAAGATATTCATGGGACCTGAGGAGAGTATGCAGATACAGTCTAATCTCGGTTCCACGATCGCAATGGCCTTTGATGAGTGCCCGTCCAGTGTGGCGGAAAAGAAATATATTGCGGATTCTGTGGAGCGTACGACACGCTGGCTGAAACGGTGCAAAGCTGAGATGGCAAGACTGAACTCTCTGCCAGATACGGTCAATCCCCATCAACTCCTGTTTGGGATCAACCAGGGCGGGATCTACGAGGATATCCGCATCGCGCATGCCCGGCAGATCACAGAGCTGGATCTGGATGGTTATGCGGTGGGCGGTCTTGCCGTTGGTGAGAGCCATGAGGATATGTACCGCATCCTGGATGCGGTCGTTCCGCATCTGCCGGAGAATAAGCCTACTTATCTGATGGGGGTTGGGACTCCGGCGAATATCCTGGAAGCAGTGGACCGCGGGGTTGACTTCTTTGACTGCGTCTACCCGACCAGGAATGGAAGACACGGACATGTGTACACAAACCAGGGCAAGCTGAATCTTTTTAACGCAAAATACGAACTGGACGACAGGCCGATCGAGGAAGGCTGCGGATGTCCTGCGTGCAGGAGTTACAGCCGCGCCTATATCCGCCATCTTCTCAAGGCAAAGGAGATGCTGGGAATGAGGCTGTGCGTGCTCCATAATCTGTATTTTTACAATACAATGATGGAAGAGATCAGAGAAGCCATTGATGCGGGAGCATATAAGGCTTATAAAAAGAGGAAGCTGGAAGGGATGCTCAGGGGAAATTCCTGAAAATCCTCTTGAAGATTGGCTTATTTTTGTGTATAGTAATCTTATTGCGTAATGAAAGTTAGGAGGAAATCTGATTATGGGTGAATTGTTAATGATGGTCATCTGGATCGCAGTAATGTTCGGAGTGATGTGGCTCCTGCTCATGCGTCCTCAGAAAAAAGAGCAGAAGAGGATCCAGGCAATGCTGGCATCCATGGAGGTCGGGGACACAGCTCTGACAACAAGCGGATTTTACGGAGTGATCATTGATATTACAGACGATGATGTGATCGTGGAATTCGGAAATAATAAAAACTGCCGCATTCCGATGCAGAAGGCGGCCATCGCTCAGATCGAAAAGCCGAATGCTGAATAAGCAGGGTAAAAATGATCATTGCCGGAAGGATTTTTCCTTCCGGCTTTTTTTACGGCCCGATATTGTATACATGTATGATATGTGGTTAAGTTGATTTATGGGACTCGATACCAAGAAGTTCATCTGATGTGACGTGGAAAAACCTGGAAAAGAAAATAAGTTCATAATCAGCTATGATCCGATCCCCGGTCTCCATGCGGCTGACCATTTTCTGGGTGATATCTAATCCGCTGAGCTGCATCTGAGCTGCCAGCTGTTCCTGAGATAACCCCATAGCCTTGCGCAGTGTCCTGATCCTGGAACCAGAGGCGTTGAACATCAATGGAGTAGAAGACGACTGGCCGGATAATCTGAAGAATGTTACAAAACAGGTGGCTACAGAAAGTGAAGCGCCGGTCGTGATATCGGCCACGGATGACGAGTGGATGATCCAGAAGACA
>ERZ1643246.1817-NODE-1817-length-22018-cov-22.064108_pt1 | contig 22018 bp, 18 predicted proteins | sample MGYA00579265_ERZ1643246 | MGnify/ENA primary metagenome ERZ1643246 (study PRJEB29033, sample SAMEA4952261) | chicken gut metagenome | biome: Broiler Chicken; feature: Gastrointestinal Tract; material: Caecum | place: Ireland | collected 2018 | study: Broiler...
AAACGTATTGTTTTTCATGGTTTTTTTGTCTTGCAGCCTTTTCGTCTGCAATCATGGCTGCGGCTTGTCAGCCGAACCCGAACTTTTCACTTCTGCCAACGTCAAGGTGCGTGCCTCTCGTGTCCCGTTGAAATTGAGCACGATCCTGTCGTCGTAGAGGAATACAGAATTGATAAACCCGTCGATCAGCTTCTGCCTTCCCTCATGCGTTGTAACATCGAGCGCGGCAAACCGCTCAATGCCGAATACGATCTCGTCGCGGCTCATTCGCGGATGGCGCAGCTGCTCTGCACCGATCTCCCCTTCCAGCTTCTTTTGCTCCGCTTCCAATTCCTCCAATCGCGCTTTGGTCGTCTCTGTGATAATGCCCTGTTCGATCGCCTTCATCACGTTCGAGAGCGACTTTTGCGTTTCGGAAAGAGACCTGCGTAGACTCTGCAGGTAGGAGCTCTCTTCTCCCTGCATCTCATACAGGCGGTCGGCAAGCTGCTCAACGATTTCCCGATCGTTCAGAATACGAAGCGCCTCTTGGATGACAAGATTTTCGATCCAATCCTTGCGCACCGGCTTTTTGCTGCACGTCTTGACCTTTTTGGTATGAACGCAGCGATAATACTGATAGATGCGCCCCGTCATGCTGTGGCCGCTCTCACCGACCATCATTGCGCCGCATTCCCCGCAGAAAAGTTTTGTCGTGAGAAGGTATTCATCGATCGCCTTCTTTCTGGCGGGCGCTTTCTTGTTTTGTGCGATCTTATTCTGCACTGCCGAAAACATATCGTCCGATACAATGCGCGGCACGCCGTTCTCGATGACGGTATCGCCGAATTTATATTCCCCGATATACTTGCGATTGCGGAGCATTGTATAGACGACATTGGGCGTAATGGGCTTCCCATTCTTCTGCCTGACGCCCCTTTCTGCCAAAAACTGCGCGATCTGCTTATATCCCTTACCGTCGAGATAGAGCGCGAACACCTCTCGCACAATGGGTGCATACGCTTCATCGATTGCAAAGCGGTGCTCGCTGTCCTCCATATAGCCGAGCGGAACGACAACGCCGTTGACTTTACATTTGAGTGCATTCTCCTTCATGCCCCGCTTTGTCTTTTCGGCGAGTTCAGCGGAGTAAAATTCGGCATAGCCTTCCAGCATGGATTCAAGCAAAATGCCCTCTGCTCCCTGAGAGATCGTCTCCTTGGCAGAGATGACGCGCACGCCGTTTTTCTTTAAGATGCGCTTGTAATAGGCGCTGTCGAAACGGTCACGGGCAAAGCGGTCGAGCTTCCACACAAGCACGATATCGAACTGCTTTCGGTAACTGTCCTTGATCATGCGCTGGAAGTCGGGGCGGTTGTCTGTCTTTGCCGAATAGGCACGGTCGATATACTGCCCGACGATCTCCATATCATTGTACTTCGCGTATTCGGCGCACTCCCTGATCTGCCCTTCAATGCTCTCCTCGCGCTGATTGTCTGAGCTATATCTGGCATAGATGACTGCTTTCATTCTTCACCCCTCTTCCATGATCGCAACAAGCATAAGATACATCTTGGGAATATGATTGATGACCGTATCATAGACGACGGTCATGCTCACGACGCCGTAATTGTGTACGATGCGATTGCGCATTCCGCGGATGGCAGCCCATGGGATGTCCGGATGCGCCATGCGAAAGGCTTCGGAAAGTTTTGCGCCGTTTTCCGCCACCTGCACGATGCGGAACATGACGGAATCGATCAGGAGATCGTTTTCCTCCATCTCCGTCTGCGTCATGCCCTTTGTGTGATCGATGACGAATTTTAAATCCGCCACGATCTTTTCCAGATAAAACGAATCGCCCTTCACGTTATCCATAGATCTTTATCCCGTCCTGTAAAATTTCCCTCACGAGCGCCGTATTGTTCTCCAACTGGCTCTCGTCCAAGAGGTCGACCTTCTTTTTGAGCGACTCGCGCAGCATTTCGACCAGTTCATAAAAGCGCAGCCCGTTGAGCGGCATGGAGATAAGCAGATCGACGTCGCTCCTCTCTGTCGCCTTCCCCTTCGCATACGAACCGAAGAGATAAGCGTACTTCACGCCGTACTTTTCAAAGAGCGGAGCGCAGATCTTTTGGATCTTCTCGATTGTCAGAAGTCCGTGTTCCTCGTCGATCACGCCGTACTTTTGCAGCGCATCAAAGATATAGCGGTACTTGATAGTATCCCTTCTTCCCTCGTCCGCCTCATATCGGACATAGGTGCGCATGGGAACTCCCACAACCTTGGCGCACGCTGCCTGCGTCAACCCTTTCTCCTTTCGCAGTTCTTTCAGTGTCATGGCATAGCCTCCATGATCATATTGTACCATATTGACATATATATTGCAACGATAATATGCCATTTTGGCGAAGCAAAAGCAAAAAATTTTGCCATTTTTTTTACTATGGCATCAATATAACACAGAAAATATGACATATTTTGTCATATATCGGAATTTATTCCGTTGTTTTCTCAAAAAGCCCGAGGATCGCTTCCTTGAACTTCGCGTTGGCGGGTGAATTGGGATCAAAGCACATTTCCAAAAAGTCGCGCAGTTGGGCATGATCGATCGTCACTTTAGGCCGATTTTGATAGAGCTTGCCCTGAGGCGCATCCGTCCTGCCGAAAATATAGTCGAGCGATACGTCAAAATAGTCCGCATATTGCATGAGAACGTGGTAGGGAGGGAAGGAATAGCCCCTCTCATAGCGGAAAATTGCCGGTTGATCGACATCCTTGAACTGCGCCGCCAATTTTGCCTGCGACAGATGCACCCCTTCCCGCAGCGCTTTCAGCCGCTCTCCTACGATTGACTTATCCATATAGCCACCTCTTTCTCTTATTATAAATCACTTTTATAAATAAGTCAATGAGATTTAGAATTATTTTTAATTCATTTTTACAGTATTTATGCATGAGCAAAGGCTGCGGAACAATTTGTCCGCAGCCTTTTCCAAAACTCCTCCCAAAATCTTTCTTTCATCATTTTTGCTGCCTTTTTTGATCGAACAAGAGCATATTATGGCTTGTTACTGCTTCATGGACATAATTTTAATTAGATTCCGCTTGTAAAAGTTCAGCTTGACAAGACATCTATTCCGGTATATAATATAAAAAATCATTGTATTACTTAAAAAACCTGAACAATGAAGAACATTGCATTTGACTTATACGGAACACTTGTGGACATCCATACAGATGAAAGTGCGCCGCACTTTATTCAAAATATCAATCGGTTTGTGAAGGAACGGTTTGACGTTGCTGATTTTTTTCGTCAGTATCATGCGCTCTGTAAAAAACTTCCCGCAAATGATGAGGATGAATCCGACCTTTTTCGCTTGTTCGTGCAAATTCTCGGGAGTGAGACCGACGCTGCGATCGTGGCAACACAATTCCGCAATCTCTCTCGCGATAAACTGCAAGTATATCGCGGCGTAACAGTCCTCTTACACGAGCTGCGCGCGCAGGGCATACATCTGTATCTGCTCTCCAATGCACAATCCTGCTTCACGCACGATGAACTAAAAGCGTTGCAGCTCGACAGCTGTTTCGACGGCATTGAACTCTCTTCGGACTTTGGCAAGAAAAAACCATCCGTGCAATTTTTTGAACACCTTCTCCTCAAATATTCCCTTGACAAAAACGAAACGCTTTATGTCGGCAACGATCTCAATGCAGACATCCGCGGCGCAAAGCGTGCGGGGATGAAGGCTGCCTACATTCACAGCAATTTATCACCCGCCGACGACACACTTGCCCAAGCCAAGCGTCTCGCCGACTTTGTAACGGACAAATTTGAAGCGCTCTCCGAATACCTCGTGAGACTCCCCCGCTGAGCTGCGATCCCCATCATGTTACAAACGCAACGCCCTGCCGAAATGTTCGACAGGGCATTTGTTATGTCTCTTGCTGATAATTCTCTTTCAGCACTCCCTTTGGGAAGCCGAAACGAGCTCGCCAAATCCGCTAAGATCGTCCGACGTCAGGCGCGTCTTCAATCGGAATTTCCAATTCTCACCTACTGTTCCTGGTAAATTCATGCGCGAACGATTATCAAGCACAAGAATATCTTGAATGGGAATGACAGTCAGTCGCGACGGACAGAGCATGGCGATCTTGACGACTGCCTTCACCACGTCTTTCTTGCTGTTCGGGCGATCGCTTTCTCCGAAATACGAGAGCATCTTTTGAACGCCGTCCACAAATACGCGATAACGTTTTGCAGACATTTCGAGCAGCATGCCGAGCATGGTGTCATTATCATGCGTACCCGTATAGCATACCGAATTTTCTTCGATATATTTGGGCAGGTATTCGTTCCTTGCGTTTCCGTCAAAGGCAAATCCCATAATCTTCATGCGGGGATAACCCGTTTCGCGCACCAGACGGCGCACGCCCGCATCCTGGATGCCAAGATCTTCCGCAATGATGGGAAGCTTCCCGAGCGCTTCTTCCGCCTTTTGAAAAAGCTCGCTCTTGGGGCCTGTCCGCCACACGCCGTGCACGGCATTGACGCTGCCCGCCTCGATCTCGTAATATCGGTCGAACCCGCGGAAATGATCGAGCCGAACGACGTCGTAGAGCACAAATGCCTGGCGCAGACGCTCGATCCACCACGCATAGCCCTCTTTTTTATGCTCCGCCCAATGGTAGACCGGATTGCCCCAAAGCTGCCCGATATCGGTGAAAAAATCAGGCGGAACGCCCGCAATCTTTTTTAGACTCAGATCCGGATTCAACTTGAATAACTTCGGTCGAAGCCAAACATCCACGCTGTCATAGGCTACATACAGGGGCAGATCGCCGATAATAAAGACATTGCGTTCGTTGGCATACCGTTTCAGCGCCGACCATTGCCGATCAAACTCGTATTGCAGGAATTGCCAAAAGAGGTATTCCCGCCGCGCCTCCTGCCGAAAACGCTCCAACTTATCCCGATGGGCAAACCGATATCCTCTCGGCCATTGATCGAAGGACACCCCGCCGAATTTTTGTTTGAGCGCCATAAACAGCGCATAGCCGTCAAACTGACCCGCCTCGACAAACGCCTTAAAGTCGGCATTCCCCGTATCAAAGCGCTCAAACGCGAGCCGCAAAACTTCGTATTTTCGCTTATACAAAAAGGCAAAGTCAATATCTTTTCCGGTGTAACGGCAGCGAGCCAATTCCGATTTTTTGAGCAGTCCTTCCTGCACAAGCAGGTCAAAATCGATAAAATACGGATTGCCCGATGCACTATATACTGACTGATAGGGAGAATCCCCGTAACCCGTTTGCACAAGTGGAAGAATCTGCCAGTAACGAATCTTTTTCTCCGCGAGAAGATCAACGAAACGGTATGCCTCTTCTCCCAATGTCCCGATCCCGTATTTTCCTGGGAGGGACGAAACGTGCAGAAGTATCCCGGCAGCTCTTTGCTGTAACATTGCTACCTCCCTTGAATTGATACTCTTTTGGCACGGATCTGCCAAATATTCTGCGCATATTCCATAATCGATCTGTCAGACGAGAAGAAACAGGAATGCGCCGTATTCGCAAGCTGCTTCCCCGCAAACCCATTCCGGTCGCGGTAGTCTGCGTTTGCACGCAAAATTGTCTGATAGTACTCTTCCACATCTCGGAAAATAAAGTAGTGATCAGGCTTATGCCAGCTTGTTCCAACCGTAAGAGCATCGTAAAGTCCCTTAAATATCCCCATTCCGTCGTCGGAAAAGGTCCCGTCGACAAGCGTATTTACGACGCGCTCCCACGCCGGATTGGCTTTCAGCCAACCCGCAGGGTCATAGTCTCCTGCGCGTAGGCGCTCGATCTCATCGACGCGTGCGCCAAAAATATAATTGTTCTCCTCGCCCGCTTTTGCCACGATCTCGATGTTGGCGCCGTCCATCGTTCCGAGTGTAACGGCTCCGTTCATCATGAATTTCATGTTTCCGGTGCCACTCGCTTCCAGGCCGGCGGTCGAAACTTGCAGCGAAACATCAGCCGCCGCCACAATTTTTTCTGCGTACGAAACGTTATATTCCGTCACGAAGATCCCGCGGAGCAATCCGTTTGTCTCCGGATCGGCATTGATCGTTTTGATGATCTCGTTGATGTATTTGATGATACCTTTTGCACGGGCATAGCCCGGAGCGCTCTTTGCGCCGAACAGGAACAAGCTCGGCTCAAAAGATGCGATCTTACGCTCTTTCAGGTCATAGTACAGCCGAAGCAGGGCAAACGCCGTCATAAGCTGGCGCTTATATTCGTGCAGCCTTTTTACCTGTGCATAAAGCATCCACTGCCCCTGCGGTCGAATCCCTTCCCTGTGCCCAATATACCCGAAGAGCTGCTCCTTCTTCCTGTCTTTTCCGGCGACGAACGCCGAAAGGACGTTCGGATCCGCAAGATGATTGGCGAGATCGCCGAGCTGATCGAAACGCTTTCTCCAAGCCCTTCCGATGGTTCTATCGATCAGATTGCACAGCTCCGGGTTTGCCAGTTCTAGCCATCGACGTTGTGCAATTCCGTTGGTCACGTTGGTAAATTTCTCGGAATGATGCGCATATTCGCCCGCAAACAGATCTCGCTTGATGATTTGCGAATGGATCTCCGCGACCCCATTGACCTTTTTTGACATGTATACGGCGGCATTTGCCATCGAAAAGACGCTTTTGGCATGGTTATAAATCTGCGTTTGATCGATCTCTTCTTCGGAATACCCCTCTCTGCGATGTTGTTTTTTCTGTGTCACGTTTAATTTAACGAGAATCCGTGCAATATCGGGCAAAATCCTCTGCAAAAGCCGTTTATCCCAGCATTCGAGCGCCTCCGGCAAAATTGTATGATTGGTATAGTTGAACACTTTGCGCGCGATGCTGAATGCCAAGCGGTACGAAACTCCCTTGCCCTCCAAAACGCGAATGAGTTCGGGAATCGCAAAGACGGGATGCGTATCGTTCAGCTGAATAATGTTTTCCCTTGCAAAATGAGAATAGTCGTTTCCGTGGCGCGCCTCATAGGTGCGCACCATATCGCCAATCGCCGCCGCCGATAAAAAATATTCCTGACGGATCCGAAGCAATTTCCCGTCGTCGTCCTGGTCGGCCGGATACAACACGCTACTGATCTTTTCCGCCTCGTTGCCGCCCTCCGCCTGATAGAGCCGCAAAACATTGTTTCTTTTCCCGATCAACGGCATATCATACGGCACAGCAACAACTTCCATGTCTGCAAAACGGATCGTCTGTTTTTCGCTCTCCTTCCGCTCGCTCCACGGATCGCCGAACCGCTGCCAGTCGTCAGGCGATTCTTTTTGAAAACCATTCTCGAACGACTGACGGAACAAACCGTATTTATACCTGATTCCGTATCCGTACAACGGCAGCCCGTCCGCCGCACCCGAATCCATATAACAGGCGGCGAGCCTTCCCAAACCGCCGTTCCCGAGCGCCGCATCCTCGATCTCTTCGAAAACGGAAATATCCACCCCTTTCTTTTTCAGGATCTTTGCCACGTCGCCCAGAACGCCGAGTTCAAGCAAATTGTTATAAAAAACCCTTCCAATCAGAAACTCTATAGATAAATAGTGCGCGCAGCGCTTCGGTCTCTCGTCAGGTTCTATATACTTCACTGCAAGTGCGGAGATCTCATTGTAAAGCTGCGTCGCACTCTTATTCTCGCAAGAAAGTCCGTTAAGCTCCTGTAAAAAAGCATCTTTTTTCATATAACTCCTTTTCGTCCTCTCGTCCGTTTGCGGCGCCCAAGCCGACCGCACGGTCATTCGGACCGTGCAGCCGACGCGCCGGACGCATACGGGTGGCTTCAAATGATTCTGATGCCACGCGCCGCTTCAATAACGCCTGCCCGGTCAAAATTGGGGGAAAGAAACACTTTGCCGGAGACAGGGGCATCTATGTGTACGTTGACACTATCCTCACCGATACGGATTTGGGCAAATTTTTCTGCACCATAATCATACATTCCCGTCACTTCGCCCTCTATGCCTTTTCCGTCGATTTTAATGTCATAGGGGGTAAACTCATACAGAAAATCCGTAGCAAACACCGCACGCGGGCTCAATGTGGAAAAGACCTTGCGCGCAATATGTTCCGGTGCAACAAACTGCGCTCCGCTGACATCGAGATAGAAGTTAATGACCTTTTGACGTTTGCTCTTGCCGCCGACCTCACGAACCTCCGTCTCTTTCTTTTTGATCACTTTTCCTTTGAACTGCACGACCTCATGCAGAGGCTCATGCGTTCTGCCGTCGATGGTCAGCGTGATTCTCTTCAAGTCTAAGCCCACCTTCACCGCCTGCAGCGGCATCTCCGTATCAGATACGGCAAACATGCGCTCTCCGTTCATCTCAAGACTGATCAGGTGCTTTCCCAAGACCTGCTCGCAGCCAACGACATTGGCGTCAAGATTACCGTCAAAGGTAATCGCATTGGTAGGGATCAGCACCGTACCCTTTCCATCCAGGTCGCCAAAAGCGGGCGGAAGCTTAACCGAATTTCTCATCCATGTCAAAACGCCATCCCTGACCTCGCAGCTTGCTTCATTGACTTCGGGAATACGGGGAACGATCGTCTCCTCCGTTTCCGCGTCAAAGAAGTGCAGTTTTTTGACATTGAAGGCGACCTCGCAAACTTCGCCGGAGCGGTATTCGTGCGAAAGCGTCGTCTTTACAATGATGCGCGTAGGGCTTTCGGAATATCCGTCACCGTTGAGATTGATATCGCCATAAATGAGCGATTCGTCACCGAGATCTTCCACGTGGGAAACCGCCATCCTGATTTTGTAAGGACTTGCGGATACGACGTTGGGCGCGATTGCAACGTCCTCCGCGCGGATCCCGATACAGACGGACGCTTCACCATTCAGATACTTCGGGCGGACCTTGCGTAAAAACTCATACGGAACATAGATGGAAGCATCTGTATTCTTGAAAGCAATCGCAACCTTATTACCATCGCGTTTGAGCGTCCCTTCAAAAAAGTTCATCTGCGGCGTTCCGATAAAGCCCGCAACAAACTTATTTTCCGGATAGCGGTACAGGTTCTTGGGCGTATCAATCTGCTGCACAAAACCGCTCTTCATAACAACGATGCGCGTCCCCATCGTCATCGCCTCAACCTGGTCGTGGGTGACGTAGATAAAGGTCGTGTTCAGCTGTTTGTGAAGTTTTAAGATCTCCGCACGCATCTGTGTTCTTAACTTGGCATCAAGATTGGAGAGCGGCTCGTCCAAAAGCATGACCTTGGGATTACGGACGATCGCTCTGCCCAAGGAAACTCTTTGGCGCTGCCCACCGCTCATCTCCTTCGGCTTCCTGTCAAGATAATCTTTGATGCCCAGGATTTCCGCTGCATGCACGACCCTCTCGTGGATCTCCTCGTTGGACATTTTTCTCACGCGGAGACCGAAGGCGATGTTTTCGTACACCGTCATATGCGGATAGAGCGCATAATTTTGGAACACCATCGCAATATCACGATCTTTTGGCTCCACGTCATTCACGACAGTCTCGCCAATGCTCAGTTCTCCCGCCGAGATATCCTCAAGCCCGGCGATCATCCGCAGCATGGTCGACTTTCCGCAGCCGGACGGTCCGACAAAGACGATAAACTCCTTATCTTCGATCTCCATATTGAAATCGTTGACGGCTTTCGTCCCGTTGGGGTAGACCTTATAGATGTGTTTCAAACTCAAATTTGCCATACATGAACCTCTCTGGTTTTATGAAATGATTGCGATGGAATAGCCCGGCATGCGCAGATCTTCCCCGCGCAGTTCAATCTCTCCATCCACCGTTAAAGCCGCAGCGAGCTCGCCTTCCCATGCGCGGGTGACGGTACGTTCCTCCTGCGAAAAATTGATCGCAATGAAAACCCTCTCTTCGTTCCACGTCTTGCTGAAAATCAGGACATCCTCCGCCTCATAGGGGATACGGCTTGACTCGCCCCGCATGATGGGCGGAAATGCATTTCGTATCAGATTGCAGCGTTTATAGTAATTCAGAATGGAACCCTCATCCTCCAGCTGCTGTTTGACTCCGTCAAATTCATACTCCCGCGTTGTTGTCCCGGGCGGATAGATGATAAATTCCTGATCATTGTCCCACAGCATCCCTATCCGCTTATCGGGATCTGTTGCCGAACCGACCATACCGATCTCATCACCATAATAGGTAAACAGATTGCCGCTCAGCATCCCTGCAAGCCCATAGGCGAACTTGACGCGTTCCTCTTTGCGTCCGACCACGCCGGCGATCCTGCCCGTATCATGATTGCCGAGAAAAGGAGCGGCAATAGAGTCCCCGGCGGTGGCATCCATTTCTTCCATGGCGGAGAAGTAGTAATCGGCGGGCGTTGCGGAGAGCAGCGTCTGATTGATGCTTCCGGACGCCTGCGACATAGGGAAATAGAAGAAACTGTCCGCTCCGCCGCCGTAGAATTCCTGGATCACGGCGCGGTTCGACCATACCTCACCCACAATATAGCAGTCAGGATTATACTTTTCTGCCTCGCTTTGCAGCCAGCCCGCAAACGCAGCACTCTTTTGATTGTCGCCCGTATAGTAGCTGGTGCACGCATCCAGGCGGAATCCGTCCACGCCCTTTTCCAGCCAAAAGCGCATGATGTCAGAAATCTCTCCGCGCACCGCGTTACTGTCCAGATTGAGATCGGGCATGCCGCTGTAGAAGCGGGCCTCGTAATAGACACTACCCCTCTGCGCGTACCCCGCCAAAGGCTGATCGCTGAAGTTATAGTAGTCGTAATAGGGATCATCCGTTCTGCCCAGCTGCGCAGCAAGGACAGCCTGCTCGAACCACGGATGCTGGTCGGAGGTATGATTGACGACAAGATCGATGATGAGCCTGATATCCATCTCATGCGCCGCATCGACAAGAGTCTCAAAATCCTCCATCGTTCCATAGAGAGGGTCGACCGCCTGATAGTCGGTCACGTCATACTTGTGATAGGAGGGCGATACGCAAATGGGCATGAGCCAAATTGCCGTATAGCCCAAATCGCGGATATAGGACAGCTTTTGCGTAACGCCGTTAAAGTCCCCTACGCCGTTTCCGTCGGAATCGCAGAACGAATACACGAACACCTCGTAGTAGTTGTCATACTTGTCGTCGACGATGTTCTCGGTCAGCTCCCGCGCACCGCATCCGGCGGCGGAAAGCAGGAAAGCCCCTGTCAACATGACGGCTGAAATGCATCTGATCGCTCTTTTCATGGCATTCCCCATTATCCCTTGCATTCCCCATTATCCCTTGACAGCACCGCCCGTGACGCCTTCCACATAGTACTTCTGCAGCCAGATGAAAAGCGCGGCGATGGGCACGGACACGAGAACCGCTCCCGCACAGAAGCGCGTGAAATATTCCGCAATATTTTCTCTTTGCAGCATCTGGCGCAGTCCGTTCGCAACATTGAATTTCGTCTGATCGCCGAGCATCAGGAGCGATGAGAACATATACTCGCCCCACGGCATGAGAAATGCCTGCAGAACCGTGTATACGATGATGGGCTTAGCGAGAGGCAGAATGATCTTAAAGAAAATTGTATGTCGGCTAGCCCCATCAATTTTAGCGGCTTCATCCAAGGATTTCGGAATCGTGTCAAAGTACCCCTTGCTGATGTAATACTGCATTGCACTGCTTGCCACATAGACGAGCATGAGACCAACAAGGCTCTGTGTAAGCCCGATCTCCTTGAGGACAAAGTACACCGCCGTCATCGACATGAACCCGGGGAACATGCCAAGGACGAGGAACAGATTCATGAGTCCCTTTCTTCCTTTGAAGCGCAAACGGGAAAGCGCATAACTGGTAGCCAACACGATGGTGGTTTGGATAACGCACACCACAAGTGCCGTGACAAACGTATTCAGGTACCAGCGGGGAAAGTCAAACAGAGACGTATCCGTAAACAGTTTGATATAATTATCAAACGTCCACTCCTTGGGAAGAAGATAGTTGATGTATGCACCCGGCTCAGCGCGCAGCGACTGGATGATCAGATAAACATACGGTATGATCCAGATGATACTGATGATGACCAGGATCACGTAGACGACTGCATTGGTCGTGCGCTCAACGCGCTTTTTGCTTCGCAGTTTTTTTGATTTTTTCAACTCCTCCATATCACATAAACTCCTCTTCGTTCTTTACGGCGTTCGATCTGTTATAGAAGATCAAAGAAATCACTGCAATGATAATGAAAGTAATGATCCCGATGACGGCTGCAAAGCTGTAATTCTGCTCGTTATACGTAAGCTTATACAGCCAAGTGATGAGCAGATCGGTCTGACCCGCATTTTGCAATTCCGTCAGGAGCGGAGCGCCGCCCGTAAGCAGGAATATGACGTTGAAATTATTGATATTTCCAACAAACGTATTGATGAGATAGGGCGTGGTAACAAACCACATGTAGGGAAGCGTGATCCTCAAATAGGTCCGCAGCGGGCTTGCGCCATCGATTTTTGCAGATTCGTACAAATCGGCGGGAATATTCATGAGAATACCCGTTGTGATCAGTACGGTAAAGGGAATTCCGATCCAGATATTGACGACGATGACCGTAACCCTCGCCCATGTTCCGTTTGTCAGGAACGGCAGGGAGTCTTCGATCCAACCCCAACTCTTTAACAGCTGATTTATGATGCCTTCTGATCCAAGCATCTGGCTCATTAAAAGGAGTGAGACGAACTGCGGTACCGCAACCGAGAAGATCAGAATGGTACGCCAAAGCTTTTTGAAGCGTATCCCCTTCTTGTTGATCAGCAGCGCAACGAGCATCCCCAGTATGTAGTTGGTAAACGTCGCAAAAAATGCCCAGATCAGCGTCCAGATGAGGACCTCCCGAAACGTATAGGCAAACGCAGGCCCCGTCACACCGCTGCCGCCCAGGATCGTTGCAAAGTTATCCGTACCGACCCAATCAAATAAGCGGGAAGGCGGCATATGTACCTGATCGTAGTTGGTGAACGCAATCAACACCATAAAGACGATCGGGATGATGGTAAAGACAAGCACGCCCAGCATCGGCAGCGCCAGCAGCGTCTTATAATACTGGTCGTTAACCATGGAATCCAAGGAATCCTTGGTCGAAGGAAGTTTTTTACCGACCTCTTCCATCTCCTGCAACACATTGCAGGTACGGAGATTCTGATACCACATATATACGAACGCGCACATGAAGAAGAGGGTCAGAACTGAATAAAGCAGGATGAGCATGCTGTTGTCATAATAGACATACTCAAAGATGCCTGTCTCTTCATTGAACACTTCCACCATAGCCTGGTCGCCGAGGCTGCCCATTTTGACGAGATATTTCCAGCCGAACAGCGCAAAATACGCAATAAAGATGACCTCAAAAATCAGATACATTGCACCCCGCAGATACTGACGGCGCGCAAAATGTCCGAATCCCATGACAACAAAAGACGTTCTCGTCTTCCAGTCTCCGTCCTTTGCCGCACGATATACTTCCTGAAAAGCAGCGGCGATCTTCATACCGAACCCGCAAATCACGCTCCAAAGCTTTTTGAAAAAACTGACGAAGCCGGAGGGTATATTGCGGAAGAACCTCTCTGCCCGGTACAAAAATTTCTGCCAGGGATTTTTCTTCAAATATTCTAAATCCAGCATAATTTTTCTCCCCTATTAGCAAACAAAGGGCAGACACGGCGCTGCGTGTTTGCCCTTTGCCGTCCGATTTCTTTTAGTTTTCAGACGCTCTGATCAGATCAGCCATCGTTTTCAGTTTTTCAGCAAGGTTTTCCGTCGTAACCGTTTTTGCAACGACTTCCTGCCCGAACGCCTCAACAGCCGTCCAGAATCCGCCCGGAACCGCGATCTGAGCCGTCGCATACTGCGCCTGATCAGCCAGCGCTGCAAGGGCGATATTCGCTTTTACCGCATCGGACGCCGCAACTTTGGTGTTGGAAGGACCGATTTGCATATCATCATAGCGCTTCTGCTGCATCTCTTCGCCCGAGAGGAATGCTGCAAGCCTGTGCGCATCCGCAAGATGATCGGAGGTTGGATTGACGCCGTACAGCTTGCATCCCGCGAAGGAACCCATCTGGTAGGTCTGACCATCCACTTCAAAAGTGGGAAGCTTGCATGCAGCGTAATTTTCACCGAGAGTTTCAGAAATCACCTTTGCATTCCATGTACCGGAAACCGCTGCACCGAAAGTTCCGCCGGTGAGCTCTGCGGTGATGCTGTTGTCATCGCCGTTGAGGAAGGCGCTCGAATTTGCCAATTCGATCATGGCCTTGCCTGCAACCGTCCCCTTGGTCGCGTCATCAAAGTCGCAGGCAACGGTATTGACGGAGCCGTCGGAATTATAGGTGACCTCGTAACTTGCACCTGCGCCAAAGAAGAATGCCGCATCGTACCACGAGTTGTCAAGGTCAAAAATGAACTTCGAACCGGATGCCGCGCAATCCTCCAAAATGCCGGCAAGCGTTTCGGGGCTGTCCACCTTGGACTTGTCATAATACAGGAAATACCCGTTATCATCCGAATACGGATATGCATATACCCTGCCATCAAAGGTCGCCGCCTCCACGGAACTTGCCGAATTGTTCGCCCGGATGTCCTCCAGATAGGAGCCGCCAACCTGCGCGAGCGCGCCCGCTCTCTGAAGCACCAAGAGCTGGTCGTTTGCAAATGCATAGACGTCCGCCCCGGCGCTGACATCCGTCGTGATCGTGCCTGCAGCATCCGCCTCGGAGACGACATTATAGGTGATCGAATAGTTTTTGTCAGTATACTTCGCCTTAAACGCCTCGATCATTTCCTCCGCCATCGTCTGCTGCTGTGAAGGTCCCCAAAGCACGAGCGAAACATTTTCTTTTTCATTCGGATCCGGATTGGTATCGGGATCGCCCGAGCAGCCTGCAAGCATTACGCCTGCGGAGAGCACCATCGTTGCCGACAGTGCAAGTGCAATCATTCTTTTTTTCATGGCATTTTTCCTCCTGATTTATCTTATTTTACCATGCTTTCTGAAATTGAACGGAGCATCACCATACAGGCGAACGATCTCCTGCCTTATTGTGAAGACTTACGGCGCATTCTGCTCGGGGGGAGGGGGAAAAAAGCAATAATACGCCGTAAGGCTCCACTGCGGCTTTTTTATCCGCTTCACGCAATCCGGCTGCATCGGCATTTCGGATATCCGCCAAAATCCAAACCCTGCCATTCAGGTACAGGATCAACGGACGGCTGGTATTATTGATGCAATACAGATAGTCGCCGATATAATAGACCGCCGTTCCGCGGCGGGAAGGCAAACGTCCGCATACCTGCGCCGGCGCAACGGACAGGTCGTCAAAAACTTTGTTCTTGCGCCGAATCGCGATGAGCCCCTGATAATACCGCACCGTATCGTCAAAATCCTCTCTGCGACGCCAATCGAGTTTGTTGATGGCATCGGAAGAGCGATAGCTGTTCCCGTCCATGTATTTCGTGCGAAGAAACTCCTCTCCCGCCTGTATGAACGGGATACCCAGCCCGGAGAACAACATGAATGCAGCCATTCGCTGCGCGCGTTCCACATGAAAGCCGTCCTTTGTCACAGCCGAAATATGATCAAACAGCGTATAGTCATCATGGCAGGCACAGTATAGGATCTGTTGCTGCGGCGAACGCACCTCAACGCTGTCCTTCTCGCCCTCAATGCCCTTCGTGCCGCCCAAAATACCGCTCATCGCCTTTTCTAAGGCAGTAAAGTTTCCTTGAACAAACCCCTTCTTCAACCCGCCGTAATGTCTGCCGCGGATCCCGTCACGCGCAAACCCGTTGAAGATCGCGATACGGTCAGACAAAGACTTCACATGCGCCATATCCGCACCTACGACCCCGTACGGAGGGCTGCAATACCAGGGTTCGCCATACATCAGGATGGATCGTCCGCGTCCGTCCGGGAATGCTCCGTCCAAAGCAGCGCGGATGGCGTTCATGGTCTCCACGTCGTGCAGCCCCATCAGGTCAAAGCGGAAGCCGTCAATGTGATACTCCCGCGCCCAATAGACCACGCTGTCGGTCATGAGGCGGCGGAACATCTCCCTTTCGCTCGCCGTCTCGTTCCCGCAGCCGGAACCGTTGCAGAGCTTCCCTTCCGCGTCATGGCGGTAATAGTAGCCAGGCGCGCATTTTTCCAGCGGATTATCGGCAACGGAATAGGTGTGATTGAACACAACGTCCAAAATGACACCTAAACCCGCTTCATGAAGCGTTTTGACCAGTTGCTTAAACTCCCGCACGCGCACCGCGCCGTCATTCGGATCGGAGCTGTAGCTTCCCTCCGGGGAAAAATACATCACGGGATCATATCCCCAATTATATTGTGCGCCGACATTCTCATCCGGGATTGCAAAATCCATGACGGGAAGAAGATGAACATATGTTACACCCAGCTGCGCAATATAGTCGACAAGCGCACTCATGCCCTTCGGCGTCCTAACGCCGCGTTTGAACGCACTGTATTTTCCCGCGTCCTCTGCGTTGAGGTAGGGATCGGAAGAGAAATCGCGTATATGTACTTCCCAGATGACGGGCGGTTTCGGCTTGAATGCGTCATTCGCCCAACCATCGGGATCGGTGCGCCGCATGTCAAGGATCATTCCGCGCTGCGCATTTGCATTGGTCGATAGGGCATACGGATCGGCAGTCACTCTCCCGTCCACTTCATATAGATAGTATTGTCCGTCAAGATTTCCCTCGACGCTCGCCGTCCAGATCCCGTCCGCACCTAAGATCAAGGGAGCCGTCATGAAAGAAACATCCGCTCCCGACTCAAATAATTTTACGCTGACCCGTTCGGCATATGGAGCAAATACAGAAAAATCAGTTTGCGCAGGACTCCATTTTGCTCCAAGCATATTGCCCCCTTTCACGCTCCGAATAATGTGTACTTTTTTCGGATACACCCTTTCAATTCGAATGCACGCAATGAGAAAAACTTTTAACCTCGTAGGCCTTACAGGCTTGCGATTTTTTTTGCCTCAAAAAAAGTACAGGTTTCTTGTACGAAAAATTATTCGTGATTATCTAAACTTATTTTCGTGAACTATTATATCACACAAATTTCATTTGTCAAGCGTTTTGGGAAAATTTTTTCGCATTCACAAAAAAACTTTGTATTTTGTAATATTCCTACAGAATCTTAAAAAATTTTACATTTGGGTCTTGACAGATCTTAAACTTTCTGCTATGATGTACTAAAATTACGAAACTTCTTTCTGGATTTACGAAAAGTTTCGATAATTCATACGCTTTTTTCGTAAAAGGTGACGACATGACCATCAAACAAATTGCAAAAGATCTTAACTTATCCATGGGAACAGTATCAAAAGCACTCAATGACGCCCGCGACGTTTCAGAAGAAACCAAACAACTTGTTTGCGAGTACGCAAAAAAAATGGGATACAGCCCGAGCAGGGTTCCCGGCAACAGAATTGCCCTGCTGTATCAATTCATGCAAGCAAACTACCAGAACCAACTTTTCTTTAGCGTTACGACAGCCTTTAGCCTTGCAGCTTCAAATTCCAGATTCGAGATCGTAACAGACATCCTGGCGAACAAAGACGAAAAATTTAATCTCAACGAATATATGGAGAACAATCATTTCGCCGGCGCATTTGTCTTGGGCGTCAATTTTGACAGTCCCATCTATAATCAGCTTGTAGAATCGAAACTCCCCCTCGTTCTGATGGATATGTATATCCCGGAGAATCCCATGCTGTCCTCCATCGGGAGCGAGAGCATCCCCCCGATCAAAACAGCCGTTGACTATCTGAGGCACTTGGGACACAGCAAGATCGGATTTCTGGCAGGCGAGCAACAATCTTTTGTTGCGGCTGAACGATTTGCAGCCTACATTCTCGCCATCTCTTCCGCCGGAATCAAATTTCAAAGCGACTATATCTACTTCGGAGATTTCACAAAGGAATGCGGCATAGAGGCGGCAAGGTATTTTGCCGAGACGGACGTCACCGCGGTCATCTGCGCCTCGGACATGATGGCGATGGGACTCATTGACGGACTTGCAGAACGCGGCATCGGCGTTCCCGATCGTATTTCCGTCATAGGATTCGACGATTTGGAACTGCTGCGCTACACCAACTACGATCTGACCACGATCCGTCAGGATTTTAATAAAATCGGAGAAACTGCCTTTCAACAGCTGTGCGACCTCATTAAAGGAAAGCCTGCGCAAAGGATCATACTCCCCTGTCAACTCGTCAAGCGCGGCTCCGTACGCGACTTGAACCTTCTTTCATAACATACCCTATCAGCCACCTCATCTCCTCCGTTGTGTTTTATAATAGATATAAACACCTCGGAGGAATTTGTTATGAATATTTATGCTTATGCACGCGTTTCTTCTCATGATCAAAATCTTGCGCGGCAACATCAGGCATTCCTGGACTTTGGCGTCGAACGCAAGAATATCTATTCCGACAGAAAAAGCGGCAAGGATTTTGACAGATCAAGCTATCGGCAGCTGATCAAAAAACTGCGCCACGGCGACCTGCTTATCGTCACTTCCATCGACCGACTAGGGAGGAACTACAACGAAATCATCAAAGAGTGGGAACGCATCACCAAAAACATACAAGCAGACATACGCGTATTAGACATGCCCCTGCTCGACACCCGCACAAAAGAAAATGGGCTGATCGGGCAGTTTATTAGCGATTTTGTGCTGCAGATCCTTTCATTTGTCGCCGAAAACGAAAGGCAAAACATTCATACAAGACAAGCGGAAGGCATTGCGCTTGCCAAAGCCAGGGGCGTTCGATTCGGCAGACCTAAGAGAATTTTTACCGAACAGGAAACAGATGCGATTGAATCATATCTCAATAAATGCATTACACTAAAAGAAGTTCTTCGTGCGCTTAATGTTAAACAAAGCACATTTTACTATCATTTGAAAAAATATATTTTTACCCGAAAAATATCACCCTGAGTTTTGCTTTTTCGGTCGGCTATGGTAGCATAGTTCCTCGCGGATGTCAACGGCCGCAAAATCGTCGCTGAAAACCCCCATATAAACGAATCGAGAGCCAAGTAAGGAAGTTTCCCTTGCCCGGCTCTTTTGCTATCTGTGAGCATCTCCAAACCTGTACGCAACGATTTTGCTTTTGCCCCGTTGACTTCCGCAGACTTAATATTCAGAGTACCGACATTCACCGTCCTATGCACCTCCGCCTGTTGCCCGAAAAAGGCAAATACAAATTCAGAGGTGTAAAGATGGAAATGTTGGTAACCAAGTTCTCAAAAGGTAAGTATCGCAATGAAGGCGCACTCTTCGCTGAGCCTATCTCAAATAAGAACGTCAAGCTCATGGGTGAAATGATTGCATTGCAGGCACTCCGTACCGTCAAAAAGTTCGATATGAAAATCGCAGATAAACTGTATATCGGCCTCATCAAAGACCTGCACCACATGGGCGAGATTGACTATATCGTATCGGACGGCTACGACGTGGCACAAACCGCAATCTGTTTTCTGTATCAATTCGTCGGTCACAGCGCCAATGAGATTTATGTCACAGACCGCAAAGGAAAAGAAATCACCATTAAACTTGCCTGTTATCGCGAAGTAGATCATTTCATCAGGCTGCTGCGCAACAAACCCGACAGACGGGGAACGATCGTCGAATCTATCGATTTCACGAATTACAAAGCTCTCCCCGCCGATCCTGTAAATTGCTTTGAACCAGAGCAGACGGATTACAGCAAGTATGACACTCTCATTGAAGCCCTGCATCTTACGGAATTAGAACTTGCCATTCTGAACTGTTACATAAACGGCATGGTGCAATCAGAAGTCTGCACCGAACTAGGCATCGGCAGAGGGACTATCAATCACCGCAAGGCAAGCATTCGCCAAAGATACTATTCCCTTTACGGCGCGTATTGATTATAATACATAGTGGCTGTTAGGCGTGAGCTTGTCATAGACGAGTGCGGCGGCGCTTCGCGCCGCCGCAGACAAGCTCACGCCTAAAATCAACCGAAAAGCAACCGCTCAAACGGTAAACTCAAATCTCCAGTTTCCAACGGGCGACACAAGAAAAAAACGCACAGCGACAGAAAGACCCGCCGCGAAAAGGCGTCCGCGCTGACCCGCTTGCGGATCGCCTTTTTCATCGCGGCGGGCGGACTTTCGTTGTAAGGCTGCGACAAGGTTTTGTTTATGATCTCGCCCCGCTCCTCCTCCGTATTGTGGATAACTCCGAAATTTTTTTGATTTTCCCTAAAAATATGTGAACATACGTTTGACAATTCCTTTGAGAGGGTATATAATAGGCACATGCACCTGAAAAGGGGCTGGTACAATTGAATAAGAGAGCTGATTTATGAATTGATTGAATTGAGTATAAGAATAGATTAGCCGTGAAGCGATACCATTGAGATTGTAGCAGGCTGAAAATTGCCGCGCCGTTACCCCGAGCGGAAGAGTCGGGGCGGGGTCGTTATCTTCAAAGGGCATAACATAAAAGAAAGAAAGTAAGTAACTAATTTCTCTCTTTTGTGCTATGCCCTTTTTTTCGTGCAAATTTTATCTTCGGAGGACAAGAATTTGCAGGAAAACAAGACAAAAGGTATTGCGGCAACGCGGCGCACATCGCCGGCGGGAGGTGAAAGATGAACCTTCTCGCGGCAAAGATTTATTATGACGGCAGCCATTGGATAGCGATACCGCACACGGAACGCCCTTACAGGCGGAGGCGAAAACGACCGCAGCCCGAAAAGAGTGAGGAAGTACAGCAGTTTGAGGAACGCTTTAAAAAAGTCAAAGGCAAGAGAAAAAGCCGTAAAGCACAGCTGTTGCAGGAGTTCACTTCCATGTTCAGGGACGCAGAGGAAGCAGAACAGTTTGTAGAAGAACATTTCAACAGACTGAGCCGCAATCGCTGGGAACGGTACAAACGAATGATACGGCGCGGCTATACGAACAGTTGGAATTTCTTTTGCACTTATACGTTCGACTCCCAAAAGCATACGGAAGAAACCTTCCGCAAATCGCTTATGAATACGCTCTATCACTTCTCATCGCGGCGCGATTGGCGGTATATGGGCGCATGGGAACGCGGAGAGTTGGGAGAAAGATTGCACTTCCACGCGCTCACTTACATACCGGAAGGTCAGATGCCGGGCGAGCTGGAAGAGCATGAAGATTACAGCACCAAGCGACACCGACGGGAAAAGAGCATCCAGAACAGTTTTTTCAACGAACGGTTCGGCAGGAGCGATTTTTCGGCGATCAATAATGCCCATGAGGTCGCGGACAGCATCAAATATATGCTCAAATATATCAGCAAGAACGACGAAAAAATCGTCTATTCGCGCGGGATGAAAACCTACTTTATATCCGACGTATTGGACGAAGACATCGTATGCCCTATGGGTGACGAGGAACATGGCTTCAAGTATATCCTTGCCCAAAACTTCACCTGTATATCGGACGGTGAGATCATGGGGACCGTCAGCCCGGAAGTCATCGAAAAAATGCCGAAGGCAAACTAAAAAGGAGGGAACATGAAGAAAAAGAATAGTTTAGGGATCCCCGACTCTACCATCGACATGCTCGCGCGAGAGATTTTGACTTTCACGCGCAATTATCTTGCGACCGTGGAAGGACGTAAAGACTTTGAGGAGTGGAAGCGGCAGCGGGACGCCAAAAAGACAGCCGATACGAAAAAATAATCCGCTACATAAAATGGAAGGCGTGACAATTTGTCACGCCTTCTTTCTGTTTCTGCAATCATTTATGGAATTTTCCCGTCAAAATAAGGCAAAATCCGAACGATCCATCGTAAAATGAAAAGTTCGGATTTTGTGGATTTGGCTGCCCCTGGCAGACTCGAACTGTCGACACTGCGGTTAACAGCCGCATGCTCTACCGACTGAGCTAAGGGGCAATGAAAGGTGGCAACTACCTATCCTCCCGGGTCGTTAGACCAAGTACTTTGGGCGT
>ERZ1643246.1820-NODE-1820-length-21990-cov-10.000046_pt1 | contig 21990 bp, 25 predicted proteins | sample MGYA00579265_ERZ1643246 | MGnify/ENA primary metagenome ERZ1643246 (study PRJEB29033, sample SAMEA4952261) | chicken gut metagenome | biome: Broiler Chicken; feature: Gastrointestinal Tract; material: Caecum | place: Ireland | collected 2018 | study: Broiler...
ATTCTACTTTTGCATTTTTACTATTTACATTTATGTTTACTTATGCATTCTCTCAAACAGGATATGTAAGAAAAATTGCATTAGGATTTGTAACAAGTAAATTTGCAAGAAAATCACCTTGGAGATTCGCTTTCTGCTTCTTCGCAGCAGTTATTATAATAGGATTATTTATGTCTCCATCAGTTTTATACTTTGTTATATTACCTATATTAGAAGAAATATATAACATTTTAGGACTTAAAAAAGGCGATAAATATGCGTCTATGTTAATGATAGGACTAGTATTCTGCACAAGTTTATCTTCAGGAATGACCCCTATCGCACACGTATTCCCTGTACTTTCAATGAACGTATATCAAAGCTTAACAGGGGCAACTATTAATTACGGACAATATATGTTATTTGCAATACCAACAGGCATCTTAATATTTGCAGCAATGATGTTAGTATTTAGATTTTTAATGAATCCTTCTACAAAAGGATTAAACTTACAATCTAATGAATTTGACAAAATGAAAAAAGAAATTCCAACAGCTACACAGGGTGAAAAAACTATACTTGGAGTATTTATATTTGTTATTGCATTATGGATTCTTCCAAGCTTATTAAAAGGCAGCTCAGTTGCTTGGATTTCAAACTTATTTACATGGATAGATGATTTTGGCACAGCAATGCCACCATTACTTGGCATAATACTATTATCAATATTCAAATATGAAAAGAAACCACTAATCAGTCTAAATGATGCAATGGTTAAAGGTGTTTCTTGGCCAAGTATTATAATGGTTTCAGCTACACTTGTTTTAGGTGCAGCAATGACTAATAGTGATATAGGACTTACAACATTTCTATCATCTTCTATTCAGCCAATTACAAACGGACTAGCTCCAATATTATTAATATTACTATTTGCTTTATGGGCTGGATTACAATCAAATGTTTCTTCACACATGGTTACAGCTCAATTAGTTCCAACAATTGCAGTACCAGCTGCTTTAGCTTCTGGAAGCATAAGCGCTGCAGCAATTACAGCAATTATTGGTTTAATTGCTTCAACTGGTTCAGCTGCTCCTCCAGCAATGCCTTACGTTGCAGTAGCAGGCTCATCTGGTTGGACTGATTCTTCAAAATTGCTAAAATATGGATTCTTAATGATGATTATAATTATTTTAATTGCATCATTTATAGGATATCCAATTGCAAATAGTATAATGTCATAATATATATAAAAATAGTAAAAAAGCAGGTAAAATAAATATTTTATCTGCTTTTTTATGTTCAATTTAAAACTTTTCATAATGCACTTTTTCTGGATAATAATTGTCATTTGGTTTTCTCTCTTCTGCAGGATAGCCAAGAGAGATTGTGCAAAATAGCTTATATTCTTCAGGTATTCCTAATATTTCTTTTTCTTTGCCAGTCTTTTCTAAATCAGGATATCCTCCTAACCAACAAGACCCTATCCCTAATGATGTTGCTTCTAATAAAATATTTTCAGTAACTGCTCCACAATCTGCTTGCCAGTATGGCGTTTCTTTATCATCACCAAGTGAACAAACAACTATTGCCGCATTTGCTCCCTCTAACATCTTTGAAAAAATACATGTATCTGATAGTTTTTTTAATGTTTCCTTGTTTTGTACTACAATTAATTGATATGGCTTTTTATTATGCGCTGATGGTGCATTCATCCCTGCTTTCAATAATTTTTCAATATCTTCCTTTGATATTTCCTTTTCAGTATATTTTCGTATACTCCTTCTTTGATAAATTTCTTTCATCCATAAAACCTCCTTTGTATTTTATAAAATATATCATTAATTTAGTTTAAAGTAAAGTCAAGATTTTTAAAATATTTTATGTTACTTGCAAAGTTCGACAATTTTTATGCTTCTTATGTGCTATAATCTATTTTAAATTTCTTATGTCAACAGTTTTAAAATTTTTATTGACTTTTGCAAAAAAAAGTTTTATAATAAAAGTGCCATCAAAAAAGGTCACTTTTGCTTCTAAGGAGGAACAGATTGAAAAGTATAGCACAACAAATAATTAGGCAAAAGCTTACCATTATCAAACGACTCGTAGCAGAAGACGAAGGTGGAAATAAATTTATTCTTGCAAATAGAAATAAAAATAGGAATTTTATGCTTGAATATAATTTATTAATTAATGATATTAAAGATATTATATTAAACTTGGAAGTAGATAATTATTATAAGGGCCCTGAAGAAGATGAATCAGGTCTTGAAGGCGAGGTTTGGATTTTTACTCCTATTTTTCAAAACACAAAACTATATGTAAAAATCAGATTAGCTAATAATGCCTTAGTAGTATGTATATCTATTCATAAGTATGGTATTTATTAGGAGGTGCAAATATCATGAAACATTATTGTCCTTATTGTAATAGTGAGCAAGATTATTATATTGACAAAAGAATTTTTAAAGAATACAAAGGTGTCAACGTTAATGTAGTAGAAAATGTACCAATTTGTAAAAAGTGTGGGAATGAATTAATAATTAATAATATTGAAGATGAAAATTTAAAAAGGGTTTATAATAAATATCGTGAAATCAAAAACATAATTACTCCGTCTGAAATAATAGCTTTAAGAAATAAGTATAATATTTCTCAAAGAGAATTAACTGCCATTTTAGGTTTTGGCAAAATGACTATTAATAGATATGAAAATGGCTTTTTACCATCTAAATCTCAAAGTGATTATTTGAGGTTGATTTTTAAAGATGAATGTGAATTTCTTAATAAAGTAAATGAAGCTTATGTTGCTAATAGAATTAGTCGAAAAACATTTTCTAAAATAGAAAATGCTATTAATGGCGGCCAATCCATATATGAGCATGATAACAACTATGAACTTAAATTATATATTGAAAGCGAATTAAAGACATCACCTAATGTCTTCAATGGTTTTCAAGTTTTGGACCTAGATAAATTGCAAAATTTAATTTCATATATAGCAAGTAAAGTTAAATTATATTTAACTAGTTTAAATAAATATTTATGGTTTATTGATATGATATCATATAATAAAAGAGCTGTATCCATTACTGGTCTTACTTATGTTCATGAACAATATGGACCCGTAATTATAAATCGTAAATATGAAGAGATTTCTAAATTAAATGAAAAATATAAAAGAGAAGATAAAGAAAAAAATGATGGCAGTATTCAGTCTGTCATTACTAGCAAGGGTAACTATGACCTATCTTCTTTCAGTAACAAAGAAATTGAAATTATAGATTATGTTGTTGAATTGTTAAGCAACAAATCCGTAAAGGAAATCTCTAACTTATCTCATAAAGAACTCGGATGGAAAAATACTGAAAGATTTGAAAAAATTTCTTTTGAATATGCAGATAATCTTACAATATTGAACTCATAACATCAAATTTCCCGCATAAGCTTAAATGGTGATATTTAATTGAGAAGAGCAAAAAAATTTTTATTAAATGGATTTATTTTAACAATTACCGCCTTTATTATGAGAAGTATTAGTATGGCATTTAATGTTTATGTATCAAGTAAAATTGGTTCAGAAGCTGTAGGAATTTTTGGCTTAGTTATGTCTGTCTATTCCTTTGCTGTAACTCTCGCTACAACAGGCTTAAGCCTTGCATGTACTTTTATTGTTTCAAAATGCTTTGCTAAAGGTAATTTTTTTGATGGATTAAAAGCAGTAAAAAGTTGCATCGTTTTTTCTTTGATATTAAGTATCTCCACAAGTATTTTAGTACTTTGCTTTTCTAAAACAATTTCAAACCATTGGCTTAATTCAATGGTTACCCCCTCTCCCCTTTATTTAATAGCCATTGGTTTACCTTTTATTGCCATTTCTAGTGTGCTAAATGGATATTTTTCTGCAGTAAGAAAAGCATATAAGGGTGCAATTACGCAATTTGTTGAGCTTATAGTTAAGATTATTGTATCAATTATACTACTTAAGTTCGGCTTGTCTAAAGGGGTAGAAGCAATTTGCAATTGCCTTATTTTAGCTGATGTAATTTCTGAAGTCTGCTCTTGCATACTTATAATTATATTATATAAAATTGATCGATGGAAATATTGCACTAGAAAAGTAAGTATTATTACATTTAAAAAGGAAATTTTAAAAATAACATTCCCTGTTTCTGTTACTACTTACATAAAGTCTGGGCTATCAACATTTAAGCAATTTATTATACCTTCCAGATTGCAAGCATTTGGTTTATCATATAATATGGCATTATCTGAATATGGAAAAGTTAATGGCATGACGATGTCAGTAATTATGTTTCCAATTGTTTTTATCGGGTCTTTTAGCAATTTACTTGTTCCTGAGTTTTCTTCGCTATTAGCAACAGGCAACAAAAAAAGAATTCACGACCTTTGTCATAAAATCTTTATGGTAACTTACATATTTTCTTTTTATGTTAGCAGCATACTATTTATTTTTAGCAACGAAATAAGTTTACTGGTATTTAATAATTTAGATTGTGCCACATACATTAAAATCATTTCTCCGCTTGTTTTATTCATGTACCCTGATAACATCATCGATAATATTTTAAAAGGCTTAAATAGGCAATTTGGAGTAATGACGTCTAATATTCTTGATTTGATAATTACAATTAGCATATTATATTTTCTATTACCAGTAATAGGAATTAATGGCTATATTTTAGCAATCTATGTAAGCGAAATTTTTAATTTTACTATTAGTTTTTTTCAATTATACAAGGTTGCTAAATTTAAACTTTCTATAATGAATTATTTTATAAAACCACTTATTGCATGTTTAGTAGGGTTTATATTAAGCTCTTTTACTGATAATTTTGTATTAAGAATTATTATTTTTAGTATTAGTTTTGCTGGCATATTTTTAATTTATTTAAAAAATCCTAGATTCTCAAATGCATAGATCTAGGATTTTATTTTTCAATTATATATTTTTTCCTTAGCTCTTTTCTTCTTTCTTTTTTTAGCTTTAATTTATGCATATAAATCAAATAAGAGATTACTATAATTGCTAAAAATATTAAAAAAACTTTATTTTGCAGTAAATTCATTATTTTTCCTAAGCCAGCTAATTTAAATGTATATATTCCTTCTATATCGCTATATCGTACCCTCTGCCTGTCTTCGTCTTTATTATTATCGCCTTTAGTAACATATTGTTTATTTCCATTTTCATCTGTTGTAATCTCTTTAATTCTGTGTGTATTGATATATCCATCTGTTCTAAAAGAAATAATATCCCCCACTTTCAATTCGTTTTCAGGCACCTCTTTAATAAAAATTGCATCTCCAACCTTTATTGTGGGCAGCATACTTTTAGAAACGATTACAAAAACTTTATATCCAAAAATTTCGGGAATTCTATTTGGATATAAAATGGACTGAAAAATTAATATGAGATTGAATAGTAATATTGGTATTATTACAATGCACAAAATTACTTCTACAATTCTTTTTAATATTTTAGCTCTATGAGCTTCTTTATCTATTTTGTCAATTTTATACATTTCTACTCCACATTTTCTTTAGTTTTGCAATATTATTTTAGCACAATATTTTATTTTTTTAAAGAGCAAAATTAATAAAATTGTAACCAAAATGTAACAATTTTTTTATTTACATTATTATATTAAAAATATATAATTAATATAGTTATACAAAAGCGAAAGGAAAGAGTTGAAATATGCTTTTTTACAATTTTAATACATTAGATGATTTTATAAAACACGATTTAGTACCAAATGTAAAAGAAGAATTAAAAAATTTAGATAATGTCATACAAGTTTATGAAAAGAAGGCCTCTACTCAGACAGAAAGTCAATTAAAGCAACTTAATAGTATTATTTCATTGGCTCAGAAGTTAATAGCCAACTTAAATGAGGTTATTTCATTATATGAAAAAAACGTTGATAATAATTTCGAAGAAATCAAGGCAAATTTAGTTGAATACAACAAGCAAGGAAGCCAATTGTTTCAAGAAATTTTGAATTATGAAAATCAACACTTACCAGACTCCCCCTCAATCACTCCTGCAGTAAATAATGCTATTGATATAGAACTTCATCCCCAAGATAACAATACTTTAATTATCTCGGAAAAAGATCAAAAAGCTTATTTGCCATTTTATTATTTTGAAATAGAGAAGATTTTTAATGCTCCAAATAATAAATATAAATGTAAGCAAGATATTGTTAATGACTTATATGTTTTACCTTTAAGTAGGTTTAAATATTCTTCTATTTCAAGATTTAGAGAAAGCTTTAATTTAATAACTAAAAAAGAGCATTCTTCCATAACTAAAGCAATTGATTTAGGCTTAGAGTTAATGTTTAAATATAATTTAAACCCTATAATTATATCTGCTTGCAGGACTTTAGAAGAATTGGATATTTATTTAGATTGCTTAGAAAATAATAATTTAGAAGATTTTGATTGTTTCGAAATTAAGTTTGAAGTTTCTCCTCAAATTGATTTTGCTTCTCATAAAGCTTAACATGCAAAATGATGATATGTTTTTGTCATATCATCATTTTAATGTAAAATTATCAGTTTTGTCGTATTGTTCTGGTTTTAATCCTACCTTATCTTTCATATATTCTAGCATTAATGTTGCAAAAAGTGTGGTTAAGCATCCAACAATTATAAAAGTTATTGCAGTTGATGTAAAACTTAATAATAATGAGCAAGTTAAAGACACTATGGCTGTAAATAAATATGCAGAGGAATTTTTTAATGCCGTAATTTTTATTCTTATTTCAGCAGTTGTAAAATTGTTTAAATACCTTGACATTAGTGCTTGGAATGGTCCTTTTATCATATATTGTACTAAAAATAATAAAATTACTAATATTAGCGATGACCTTGATAATTGCTCACTTCCAGCTATTCCAATTAATATGCAAGAGACTGTAACTGGTAAAGCTAGATAAGTTAGGGTCCTGTTTTTAAATATTTTTTGTATTTTGTCTGTATTCCTTGATGTTAATGCAGCTGCAAATTGTAAAATTGCAAAAATTATGCCAAAGTATTCTTCAGGCACTTTCATTTCGCTAAGCATGCTACTTCTTAAATTTATTATTCCTAATGTTAGTCCCATAAAAATTGCATTAAATACGATCAATGATTTCAACCTCTTTGATGTAATAATAAGTTTCATAGAGCCTCGTATTTGTTTTATATATTCTCCAATTTTAATTGGTTCTGTTTGCTTTTCATTAATTGGTACATTTCTAAATTTAAAAGATATTACAACAGAGGCAATGCAACAAATAAGGCATAATACCATTGGAATATAACCATTTATTACAAAGGTATATCCTGCTAATACAGATGAAAGTGCATCAAATAAGTAAAAATATGATGATGATTTTCCATCTATTAAAGAGAACACGCTCCCTCTCTTTTTTCCTTTAGGCAATGAATCATACAATATATTTGGCTCGCAAATTCCCTTTATAGCATATCCCATTGCATACATAAATTGGATTAATATCAATTCATAATACTGATTTACAAATATTATTGCAAGTATACTTAAAGCATACAAAACATTTCCAATTACTAAGCAATTTTTCTTTCCTATTCTACTTACCACCCACGTCATTGGCAACTGCCAAAACATATTAAATAAAGTATACATACTATCAGAAAACAATACCTGTGATGCTGAAAAACCCTTCACTTGTGTTAGAAACAAGAAGATAATTGGATAGTAAAAGAGCAAATCCCAAGAAATTGTCTTATATATTGGAAATATTTTTACATTTTTCTTTTTTTTTTAAAATTATTTGTTCTTTCGTTTTTGGCATAGTTTTCTCCTTTTTGCGCAAAATAAATCTATAATAAATGATGAAAGTAGTGAGAATTTTGAAAATATTAAATCAGATTTTATATAATGGTACAAACGATATTACAACTCAGCACTCTTCTAAATCAAAAGAAATTTTTTTCAAGCTTCAATTAGTTTTATCTATTAGCATCATAGTTGTTATTATCGTTATATGTTGTATTTATTTTAATAATTTATATAAAAATGAAAAGCTAGCAACTTCATTAATTTCTAATTATAATGTATATAAACTTTACAGTTCTCAAAATTCTTCTGATTCTCAAGAATACAGCAGCTATGAAAGCTTACCTAGCAATCAAGAAGCAAATAGCAAATCTAGCCCTTTAAACACTTTATTTCGGTATAATTGAAATTCCAAATATAGATGTTTATTACCCTATATTTAATCAACTTAATGAAGATTTGCTTAAAATTGCTCCTTGTCGCTTTTCAGGCGAATCACTAGTTGAAAATGACAATATTTGTATTGCAGGTCATAATTATGACAATTCTCTATTTTTTAGCAAAATAGGTGATCTTTCTACTGGAGATGAAATTTTAATTTTTGATAATAATGGAAAAGAATATATCTACTATGTTTATGATATTTATGAAGTTGACCAACATGATCTTTCTCCTATTTTTGACTATGACAATACTACCAAAACTTTAACACTTGTTACTTGCAATAATCTCAATTCCAATAGAATTATTGTAAGAGCAGAACAAAAATGAGGTAGAAATTTAATAATTTCTACCTTTTGTTTTATACATTTATTATTTTTAAATATTTCTGTAATCTTTCATCTTTTTATATGCATACACTGCAGAAATTCCTAAAACAACTATTAAAACTGCAACTGGTATTGAGTCTGATATACCTGTGCTTGGTAAGCTTGAATTATTATAAACACTTGAGTTATTTCTAGCAGCATTGTTTGCCGTATTGTTTGTTGAATTATTTCTTGCCGTATTATTGGTAGAATTACTTGTGTTGCTTGTATTAGCACTATTAGCTGTATTATTTGTTCCGTTTGAAGTATTATTTCCTGTGTTATTTGTAGAATTTATTGTATTTGTTAAATCTTCAAAATCATCTGCCGTATTTGTAGCAGCTAAAACATTTGCATCTAATGCAAATAATGCAACAACTAAAGACATTGTTATAATTAAAATTGTTTTGATTAAATTTGATTTGTTCATATTAATTCTCCTCACTTAATTTATATATTTTCTATTAGTATTCATATAATCAGCCATAATTATACCACTTTTTTATTTATATTTCAATATATAATACTAAAAATACTGAAAATATATATTTTATAAATTTTTTCGTTTGTTTTTTACTTCTTTTTTATTTTATACTTAAAAAATTTATAAGTCAAGTTTTCTTGTGCATTTTTATTTTACAGTTTTATTACAGATAGATTACATTTTTTTAAACATTAAATTTGAATAATACAATATCACCATCTTGCATTACATAGTCTTTTCCCTCTGACCTTACAAGTCCTTTTTCTCTTGCTTCTAGCATAGAGCCAGCTTTCATTAAATCATTAAATGAAACTACTTCTGCCTTGATAAATCCTCTTTGTATGTCTGAATGTATTTTTCCGGCTGCTTCTGGAGCTTTTGTACCTTTTTTTATTGTCCAAGCCCTTACTTCTGGCTCACCAGCTGTCAAGAATGACATTAGACCTAATAAATCATAACTTTTCTTAATTACTTTATCTAGGCCAGATTCATCTAAACCTAAAGCTTGTAACATTTCCTTTTTGTCATTATCATCAAGTCCAGATAATTCTTCTTCAATTTTTACACATAGTGGAATTACTTCTGCGTTTTCTTTTGCAGCATATTCTTTTACTTTTTTTACTAATGGGTAATTCTCGCTATCAGCCAACTGCTCTTCAGAGATATTGGCAATGTACAAAATTGGTTTAGTTGTTAATAAAAACATATCTTTAACTAGTTTTTGTTCATCTTCATTAAAACTAATTGTTCTTGCTGAAATGCCATTTTCCAAATTTGTTTTTATTTTTTCTAATACATTTATCTCTTCTTGGTATTTTTTATCTCCTTTTAAATTCTTTTTTGCTTTTTCAAGTCTTTTATTTACTGTCTCCAAATCTGCAAATATTAATTCTAGGTTTATTGTTTCTATATCTCTAATTGGGTCTACACTACCATCTACATGAACAATATTGCTATCTTCAAAGCATCTTACTACTTCACAAATTGCATCAGTTTCACGTATGTGTGACAAAAATTTATTTCCCAATCCTTCCCCTTTGCTAGCTCCTTTTACTAATCCTGCTATATCCACGAATTCAATAACTGCATGAGTTGTTTTAGCTGGATGATACATTTCTGTTAATTTATCCAGCCTTTCATCTGGTACTGGCACAACGCCTACATTAGGCTCAATAGTACAAAACGGATAATTTGCACATTCTGCTCCTGCTTTAGTTATACTATTAAACAATGTACTTTTGCCAACGTTTGGCAAACCTACTATTCCTAACTTCATTTTTATCTCTCCTATTTTTAATTTTTATTTTTAACTTCTTCCAAAACTTTATTTTTAAATTCTTCTATGTCCATTGTTCCTATATCTCCATCTTCCCTAGAACGTATAGAAACTATATTTTTCTCTACCTCTTTTGGTCCTATAATTAGCATATAAGGTATTTTATGTAGTTGGGCATCACGTATTTTATATCCTGTTTTTTCATTTCTATCATCAACTTCTACTCTTATACCATCTTTTAAGAATTCTTCTCTTAATTTATGGCAATAATCATGTTCTTTATCTGTAATTGGTAAAATCTTAATTTGTGTTGGTGCAAGCCATAAAGGTAAATTTCCCTTTGTTTCCTCTAATAAGAATGAAATAAATCTATCAGAAGAACCAAGTATAGCTCTATGGATAACAACTGGTCTATGTGCTTTTCCATCTTCACCAATATATTCTAGCTCAAATCTTTCAGGAAGTGCAAAATCTAATTGGCAAGTTGGAATTGTAACATCATGATTTAAAGCTGTTTTTATCTGAATATCAATCTTAGGTCCATAAAATGCTGCTTCTCCTTCTGCCTCATAAAAATCGATATTTAGCTCTTTTAAAATTTGTCTTAATTGGCTTTCTGCCGTTTCCCACATTTCATCATTATCAATATATTTTTCTTTATTATTTTTATCTCGTAAAGATAGTCTATATTTAAAGCTAGAAGCTGGAAATCTAAAATCTTTTTGATAAACTTCTTTGATTAAATTCAAAATGTTTCCGACTTCTTCTTTAATTTGATCTGGCCTTACAAAAAGGTGTGCATCATTTTGACACATTTCACGGACTCTCTCTAAGCCACAAACAGTTCCACTTGCTTCATATCTAAAGTCATGTGCAAGTTCGCCAATTCTGATTGGTAAGTCACGATATGAACGCATTTTACTCTTATATATCAACATGTGATGAGGGCAATTCATAGGTCTCAATACCATTTCTTCATTATCCATTTTCATGGCTGGGAACATATCTTCTTTATAATGATCCCAATGTCCACTTACTTTATACAATTCAACATTAGCAAGTGAAGGTGTATATACATGTTCATATCCTAAAGAAATTTCCTTATCCTGAATATATCTCTCTAAAATTCTTCTTATTGTTGCGCCATTTGGTAGATACATTGGAAGTCCTGCTCCAACTAACTTGTGAGTCATAAATATCTCTAAATCTTTTCCAATTTTTCTATGATCTCTTTGTTTTGCTTCCTCTAAAAATTGCAAATATTCCTCTAATTGACTAGCTTTTGGAAAAGAAATTGCATATATTCTTTGTAGCATCTTATTTTTTTCGCTACCTTTCCAGTATGCTCCTGAAGATGATAAAATCTTTACTTTGTTTATTTTTCCTGTGCTTTGTAGATGAGGTCCTGCACACAAATCAGTAAAATCTCCCTGTCTATAAAAGCTTATTTCTTCGCCTTCTGGTAAATCATTTATTAATTCTTGCTTATATGGCTCATCTTTCATTAACTCCAAAGCCTCTTTCTTTGGCAAAGAAAATCTCTCAATTTTATAATCTTCCTTAATAATCTTTTTCATTTCAGCTTCTATTTTTTCTTTATCTTCATCTGTAAAAGGTTTCTCTACATCAAAGTCATAATAAAATCCATTATCAATAGCTGGGCCTATAGCCAACTTTGCTTCTGGGAAAAGCCTTTTAACAGCTTGCGCCATAATATGTGAAGTTGTGTGCCAATAAGCCTTCTTACCTTCCAAGTCATCATCTGCAAAAGTATGAATAACTAAATTACAATCTGAATCCAACTCATATCTAATATCCTTTATCTTTCCATCTACTTCACCACAAGTTGCAACCCTTGCCAAACCTTCACTAATTTTTTTTGCAACATCATATATTGAAGTTCCCTTTTCCACTTCCAATATAGATCCATCTTTTAAAGTTACCTTAATCATAAAAAATCCCTCCATTCTTGAACCATGGCAAAACACTCAAAACTAGCAAAATAAAAAGGCACTCCACTTGGATAACAAATATCCATAGGAGTGCTTTATATATATACACGGTTCCATCCTATTTTTTACTTAATTAAAGATTGTAACGCATCTAACACGTCTAGCTTATTCACTAGCGACTAAAAGAGTTAGTTTTCAAATATGTTTGCTTAAATTAGCTTCCAGCCTAAGGCTAATTCTCTCTATAAGTAACCTTTATTTTACTCTTCTCTTACTTGTCTTTCCTATTATGTAAATAATTTTAATACTGTTTATAAAAAAAGTCAATACAATTATTGAAATTTTTTAAATTTTATATTATAATAATGCCATGCTTCCATAGCTCAGTTGGTAGAGTGCAGCCTTGGTAAGGCTGAGGTCACCGGTTCAATCCCGGTTGGAAGCTCCATTTTAATGATAATTTTAGATGGCCACTTTAGAAACCATTTCCAAAGTGACCATCTTCTTTTGGTAAATTTTTAATTGCTTTTTTACGAATTCTCTGTATGGCATTATCTACAGATTTTACAGGAGAATCTAATTTATTTGCTATTGTTACATAGCTTTCCCCATTCATAAATCTTTTCAAAACTTGTTTTTCAAATTTACTTAGGTGCTTATCTATTATGTCTTCTACCTCTTTGTAATACTCTTGTTTAGTAATTGTTTCAAGAGGATCTTCTGTTGTTTTGCTGTTAAAAGTATCAATTAATTCCACACTATCGTCATCATTATTATCATAAGCTGACATATTTAACGAAAGATACGAATTTAATGGAATGTGTTTTTGGCGATTTGAACTTTTTATAGCTGTAATTAATTGTCTTTCTATACATATATTTGCAAATGATTTAAATGTATTTTGTTTTTGAGGATTGAAATCTTTAATAGCTTTGTATAGTCCAATTAAGCCTTCTTGCACAATATCCTCTTTTTCAGCACCTATCATAAAATATTTGCTTACTTTCATGTTAACAAGCTCTTTATATTTATTTATCATATAAGACAAAGCTTTTTCATCGCCTTCTCTTATTTTTGCAATTATTTGTTCATCTTTTAATTGTTCAAATTCATTTTGCATTGATATTTAAGTACCTCCATTAGTATGCTTTTATAGTATTATATACATCGCTTTCAGCGTTGTCAAGCACATTTAGTTTATTTCATTATTTATTAAATCCCATACATCATCTTTTTCCATGTCCTTTTCCCAGGATGCTACACCTCCCAAGTTATTTTCCTTTATTAATGAAAGTTTAGCCTTTAACGAATCTTCATCTTCAATCCAAATTTGCTTTGTGTCAGAGCCATCAGTATACTCTACATAATTTTGCTTTAATTCATCATTCCATTGCTTTTCTACTCCATCAGGAATTGTGCTATCAATGTCTTTCATCGCTATAGATCTATTTGTAACGCTTCCTGTTTCATCTGTAGTCCAAACTCTTGTATATAGAGGAATAGCCAAAATTATTTTTTCTGATGGTATTTCTTCTGTTGTAAGAAATTTATTTAAACTTAATTCAACCCAATTATATCCAGCTGTAGTACCTGGCTTTTGACTTGAAGCACCATATTGGTCATAAGCCATAAATATAATATAATCTGCAACATCTCCAAGAACATGTCTATCAAAACACATTGACCACGTTTCTGCGCCATCTGGAGCTGTAACATCTACAGAACTTACTAGTCCTATCTCTTTTAGTCTAGGTGTAAGCTCAATAATAAACCTTGAATACAAATCTTTATCTTCCATCTTCATATTTTCGAAGTCCATATTTATTCCATCCAAGTCATATTTCACAGATGCATCTATAATTTCTTCAATCAATTTTTGCCTTGCTGTATAACTGTTCATAACTTCTGAAGTTACTTCCAATCCAGCCTCAGCATTTGAAAAGATTGGCCACACTTTATAGCCATTGCTATGAGCCCACTCTATATAACTTTCTCCACTTTGACCTATATTCTCTTCTAAAGTTCCATCTTCTGATAAGTGAAAAAATGCAGGTGAAACCACATTAACTCCTGGAATAGTCGTACCACTTCTATCTGGTGCAGATGCAACAGTTGAATAATAATCCCATACTAAGTTAACTTTGCCATTTATTTGTTTTTCTTCTTCCATATTGTCTCTAACTGTATATTCATTTTCTAATTTATTACTTTTTACATATCCAAGCTTTCCATTTTCAGTTCTTACTCTTGTGTACTTACCTTTTGTCTCAATTACAACAACAGTTGAGCCTTTTTTTATTCTATCAACTGTTTTAGCTATTAAGTTAGTTGAAGACTTAACAGATATATTAGAAGATACTATTGCCTTCCTTTGCTCTCGATCTAAAGAATCTATTGTAACAACCTTAGTCTCCGGAATATCTTGAATTTCAATGTCATATACATCTTGCATCTCGGAAATTGGCAAATATATATCACCATTTTCATTTATTGCACTTGCGTATATATCTTTTTCTGATCCATTTACAGTAATTTTATTTTCTTCAAAGCCAATTGCCGCAATTTTTTTGTTGTATGTTGTAATAATTTGGTTTGTCTCTGGTTCTTCATAAATATATTTATCAAAGAAATTAGCCACATCTTTTTCTGATAAATATATAATATCATCTTTTATTAAAACATCATTTTTTAAATTTGATGTTACATTTTTATTATTAATGACTAGATTGGTTTTTGTGTTTTTATCAAAAATAATATAATTACTTGCAATTAATGCTGCGATAAAAAGTACAACTATTACAATTACAGTAATTATACTCCACTTAATTATCCTTTGCTTTTTAGTAAGGCTTGTCCCCACTTTTTTATTAATATAATTTGGTGCCTTTGTTCGTCTTCCGTTTTTTCATCTTTTACCACATTCCCTTCTTAAATACTGCTTTTGTTCGTCTGTTATTCTATATGATTCTATAGCCTTTTGTATTGCCTTATTAAAAGTAAATTTGTCTAATTTGCATTTACTGCTTTGAAGCCACTTGACTGTTATATCATAATATTTTACTAAACATATTGAAACAGCCCAAGCAACAGCCATCTGAGAATAATAAGCTTCATTTTTTACATTATTAAAAATTTGAAAATCTTGTTCTAAATATTCGTCTTCTATATAATAATCTAAAATCATTACAATTGCAAACCTAACTTCAAATTCTTTTTCAGATTTTGCATATTCACATATTAATTTCCAAATTTCTTTTTTATATTTTTTAGCTATTTTTAATCCGCCACAAAATACATCACATACTGCCCAGTTGTCAATCTTAGGAACGAATTCTTTTATATATCTAATTAGTGTTTTCATGTCTAAATCTGGTACTAGTCCTATTAGCATCCCTTTTAACATAATTTCTTCATAATAATTATCTTCAATATTATTCAATAAATCTGCTAGGGAATATTTAACTATTAACTCTTTAGCGTATTTTCTAAGTATTGGAATTCTTACTCCTATTATATTTTTTATATTTGGACATAAATTGCTCTGAAAATCCTTATATTTTAAATCTTGCAATTCAAATAATTTATTAATTACTTTTTCTTCCATACTTTAGTTTTCCTTCCTAAAAGCACCAAATTATAAAACAAACAATAATACACAAAGTAAATGCATAATACTTGAAATAACACACATAACATGAAATACTGAATGCATCCACTTTTTATGTTTACCCACATTATATAAAACTGCGCCAATTGTATAACAAATTCCTCCTCCTAAAAGTAGCGAAAAGCCTATAGGTCCAAGCATATCCCAAAGCACATTAACTCTAAAAATTATACACCAACCCATAACCAAATAGCATATCATCGAAAACAATTTGAATTTTTTCAAATCAATAGAGTTTAATACAATACCTAGTATTGCAACTCCCCATACAACTCCAAATACAGTCCAGCCTAATGCAGTACTATATTCCCTTAATGTGCACAAACAAAATGGTGTATAAGATCCTGCTATCAATAAAAATATTGAACAGTGATCAATCACTTGAAAAACCTTCTTAGCCTTTGCTTTCTTAGGACTCAACCCATGATATATACTAGACATTGTATATAAAATTACTAATGTAACTCCAAAAATAACGCCAGACACAACACCATACCCATTATGATGTATAGCAGCGACAACACTACATAATACAATTGCAACTATTCCAACTACAGCCCCCACAATATGAGAAACCATATTGAATATCTCTTCACCAGTAGTATACTTAGGTAAAATGCGTTCAGCTAATTTTGTTCTTACCATGTTTTTCTCCTTTTCCGCTAAATTATACTAAAATAATTCCCTTTCATCGGCATTTTTTTGTATTTTATGTCTTCGCATAACTTCAATATCTCCTAATGGTCTTCGTGTTTCATCAAAAAATATTTTATTTAATTTTTCAAACGCATCATAAGCATGGCACGGAATAGTCTCAGTATCTGACTTCAATACTGTAGACTCCACACCATCTTTAATTTCACGCGGATTTACAACAAGTATAACATCATACTGCTCTTTATCCAATTCTCCAAACAAAGTGCATAATGCAGGTCTCTGTGCTTCGCTTACCCTTGCAGCCCTTGGAACAAACAAAATTCCAATGTTTTGTTCCTTTGCTCCAGTTGACTTAGCTCTATGATACGTAGTTTCTTGAAAAGATATATACCCCAATAATTCTTGTATTCTGCTAAATATCCTTACCCCAATGTCTGCCTTATGGTCATTCTCTTCTGTAAAACTTGATGTTAGTATAGAATTCATTTTTGAAAGTAACTCTATATTTTCCTTCATACTGTTTGAATTATTTTTCAAAGACCTATCTGCAATACTTTGAAAATATGGCCTTAAATGTTTTTTTAGATAGACATAGTGTTCAACCCCATCTAGCCCAACATCCTCTTTCAAACGTTTAATTCGCTCAATATTTCCATCTCTATCCATTATCAAATATTTCATCTTTTGTATGGAACCCATTTTATTTTCCATCATACAAATCCTTTCTCAGATATAAGCCAAAGGCCATTTGTCCCATATTTGATTTAATTATTTCAAACTGTTTATATTATATCATATATTATTATTTTTAGCACTATTTTTTTCCAAAAAAATGAACTTTAGGGACGTTCCTTAAAGTTCAAAAATATTTTTCAATACATTACTTCCTTCTTTCTTTTTAAAAATTTAATTTATTCAATCCTCTATCCTAACTTGTTGTATTCTTCATCAGAAACTGGCTCGCACCATTCATTGCTTGTTTCTTCACCTGGCACTTCTATTGCTATATGTGAAAACCAGCTGTCTTTTTTAGCTCCATGCCAATGTTTTACATTTGCTGGAATTACAATAACCTTCCCTGGCTCTAAACTTACTGCTTCTTTTCCTTCTTCTTGATACCAACCATATCCTGCTGTACATATTAAGATTTGTCCTCCACCATTTTTAGCATGATGTATATGCCAATTATTTCTGCATCCTGGTTCAAATGTTACATTTGCTAAAAATATTGGACTTGTATTATCTACTAAAGGATTTAAATAACTCTTTCCAATAAAATACTGTGCATAAGCATCATTAGAATTTCCCTTTCCAAATACATTTTTTAATTCAAATTCTTTTTCTTCCATAATTAATCTCTCCTTTAACTTCATTATAAACATTATTTTTTCTCCACAAATTGTTCCACTCTCATACGAAGATGGTATTTATCTCTTAAATCTGCTATTTCTTTCATCATTGGTGATTTATGATGTTCATCTAATGCTTCTTGATTTTCCCACCTATCTATTAAAAGTACTGTTTCTGGATCATCCATTGGGAAAAAATAGTTATATCTTAGATTGCCTTTTTCAGCTCTTACTCTATCTACTACTCCTGTTTTTACCATTTCTTCAGCAAAAGCCTTAGCTGAACCGTTTTCTCCAGTATAATAAATATTAATTGTTAAATTCATATTAAAACCCTCCTCAAATTTTTATTTAATTAAATTATTATCTCATTTCTAATTAACTTTTTCAATGGTAACAGTAAAATCTCCAACTTTAGGTGTATATCCTGAAGGTAATCCATCTACATTTAATTTTATTCTTACATTTTCTCCTTCATTTTGCGAAATATTATTATCACTTACAGTATTTTCTATCTCATTATTAGTAGTAATATCATTTTCCAAATTATTTTGTGTCATTACACTTTTTTTCATTCTACTTCTCCTTAAAATCCTATTTCAGATAGCCATTCATTTACTTCATTTTGTGAATCTGCACTATTTGTATCTCTTACAGATAATCCTTCTGTTACATTTGCATCTGGCTCTTCATCTTGTATTTCTTGTGGTGTTCCTGATAAGCCTGACCCTCCAGATGTTACAAATGGTGCTATCGTTTTTCCTGATAAATCATATTCATCTAAAAATGTATATATTGCCATTGGCATATCACCCCACCAAATTGGATAACCTAAAAAGATTGTATCATATTCATCTATATTATCTATTTTTGTACTTAAAGCTGGTCTTGCATTTTCATTTTTTTCTTCTTGTGCTATATCTAATAATTCGTCATAATTATCTGTATAAGGTTCTTCTGTTTCTAATTTTATTATGTCTCCTCCTACTGCTTCATGTATAAAGTTTGCAACATTTTCCGTATTTCCTGTGTGTGAAAAATATAGAACTAATGCTTTTCCGACTTCTTCTTCTTGATTATCTTGCGCTACTTGTGTATTTTCTTCACTGTTATTTTGAGTTTCTGCTACTTCTCCATTTTCTAATTCATTTCCACTATTTGCTTCATTTTGAACTGTATTTGTTTCTTCATTATTTCTTGATAAATTAATTCCTACAACTATTGCTATTACTGCAATTACTAAAATAATTGCAATTAATACTATTACTTTTTTAGTATTCATAACTTTTTCCTACCTTTCTAATTTTTATTTTATTATTTATCTAATCTTAAACAATTTCCAAGGGTTTCTCCTGTTTTTAAATATGTGTATTTTGGAAATTCAAACAATACTGGACTAAATTTTGTATAATCTATTTTTCCTTTTTCATCTAAATTTTCTTCTTGTATGTATGTATTTGCTATACTCATTATAAAATTATCAAAATTATTTGTTTCATAATTATCTTCTACTTTACATTCCATAACAACTGGTGCATTATTTATAATTGGTGCCCCCGCTTCTCCTATATGATATTCAAATACTTCTGATTTATCTTGCTTACTTCCACTTACACTTCCTACATAATCTGCTTTTTTTAGCATTTCTTCACTTACAATATTTATTGACAATGTTTTTGTTTCTTTAATCCCTTTATTTGTATAATGCGTTTTAACTAAACTTACCATTACTCTGTCATGTCCAATTATTCCACTATGTCCTGCTAAGAGCCAATTTACTTTTTCATCTACCATCGTTCCAATTACTAATAATGGCATTGGATATAATGCGAGTTTTGAACCTATATTTTTTTGCATATTAATTCCTTCCTTCATTCTTATTAATCTTTTATTACTTCATTAATACAACTAAGGGCATTTAAACTTCTTGGATATCCGATAAATGGAAGAAGAGCTGTTACTGTATTTATTAATGTTTGTTTATCATTTCCAACATTTACATTTCCGGCAATATGTCCCTTTACTTGAGGCTCACATCCTCCTTGTGATATTAATATTGAAAATGTAATTAATTCTCTTGTTCTTACATCTAATCCATTTCTTGTATAGAAATCTCCAAAACAATTATCTGATAAGAATTTTTGTATGTGTACTTGGTTTTTTGGAGAATTTTTATAATTATTATCAATAGTTTCACCAAATATTGATTTTTGTACTTCTAATCCTTTTTCAAAACGATTTTCTAAATTTGTTGTTCCTTGCTTTTCCAATGGTAACTTAACCCCTTTTTCTTCAAATACTTTATTTGTTATCTCTAGTAAATCTAAAACTTTTAAAAGACCTGTGTATGGAACTGCTTGATACAATATTTCTTTTATTTCTACTGGAGTAACCCCTACATTTAATGCTGCTCTTACTGCCATCTCATATCTTTTAGGTGTTTGCACTGCAATTGTTGCAGCAATTATTACCATCTGCCTTGTTTTTTCATCTAAATTATCTTGCGCTTGTGCTTCATCTAAAGCAAAATTAGCTATAATTTCCATAAGCTCGCTATCATTTTCTTCTTTTACTTCTTCTCCAAATAGCTTTTTGTAATTCTTCATTGCTTTTTCAGTAATGTTCATAATTATTTTTCCTCCCTAACTTTTATATTTTTATTTTTTACTTTTCTTATTACAGAAAAGATAATATAAATGACTAATGCTATTAAAATTAATACTGATAATAACTTAAAGTAAAATAATATTGGCCTTTGCTCGTAATCAAAAAATTTGAAATCTGTAAGTAAAAACATATCTTCCCAAAGTCTTGAATTTATAAATGAATATATACCAAATCCTGATAGAAGTATTAATATAAAGTAATATACATATTCAAATGTAGAATTTTTCATTTTTGCATTTAATTTATTCATAAGTGCTGTTATATGAAGTCCTACATGTCATCATTCCTACCATTGCAATAAATAATAATAAATTTAGTATAATATGATAAGCTTCTTTATTCCAACATGTCATGATAAATGCTGTTCTTAATTTTTTACTGCTTTTACTCCTCTAATAATTTTATAATTCCTTTATATGTAATGTCATAAATTGATAAATACTTAAATGGTACATCTGCTGAAGTCATTGCTTGTATTTGCTTTTCTGTTACTTCTGCATAAGGATAAATTCCATACATTAATGGAAAAAATAGGCAGACAAATTCTTCTTTCTCTTCATTACTCATTTTTCCAAAAAATTTATCAACACATTTTCTTACCATCTTTATTGCATTTCCATATGCTCTTTTAAACTCTATTAGCTCTTCCATTCTACTGTTTTCTTCCATATCATACATATTCATTGAAAGTAATTTCAACAAATTCTTTCTTTTTGCTACTGTATTTGCCAACTTGTCTGCAAACGCTTCTTTTGTCATTTCAGAATTTTGCTCATACATTTCATTTAAGTCATCTATCCATCTTTCATATTCTCTTTTTAAAAGTGCTAAGAATATTTCTTCTTTTGTTTGAAAATAATTGTATATGGAAGTACGAGAAAATGTAGTTTCCTCTCCTATACTTTTTATTGTTATGTCTTTAAAACTATTATTCTCATAAAGTTTTTCACAAGCATTTATAATTTCTTCTTTCCTCATGTCAACAATTTCTTTACTCATTTAATCTGCACCCTTTTCTAGTTTATATTTTTGACACCGTGTCAATTTGATTATTATATATCACTTTTCTGACACTGTGTCAATACTTTTTTTAATTTTTTATAAAAAAATGGAACATATTGATTTTTCTTCTAATTCTTCTTACTTTAGCCGTAAACACAAAAAAGCAAAACCCCATATTTTTTCAAATATAGGAGTTTTGCACAATATAATACTATTTTGTTATCTATTTACAATTCATATCATTCATATAAAATTTTCTTTCTGATAATTTATCTTGAACGCCACGAAGTGCTTCTCCAAATCTCTGGAAGTGAACTACT